>Ga0209797_10000258_pt1 | contig 25684 bp, 26 predicted proteins | sample DOMMetBare3Fresh_2_FD_187472 | JGI IMG/M metagenome (GOLD analysis project Ga0209797, IMG submission 187472) | Wetland sediment microbial communities from St. Louis River estuary, USA, under dissolved organic matter induced mercury methylation -... | ecosystem: Environmental > Aquatic >... | reverse complement strand
GTCGCGAAGCAGCACCTGGAGCAGCCCCGAACGGTCGACGACGGCCACGGCCGCCTGATGGCCGTTGCGACGGCACTGATCCAGCGCCGCACGCGCGGCCGCCAGCGCGGTCTCTGGCGTCAACGAACGCGTGCTGAACGTGCCCTGTTGTCCAAGTGCCGCCAGCGGTGCCGCCAGACAAGCCGCCAGCATCAGGAGTCGTTTCATGTGCAGTCCTTGCCGTGTCGAAATTCGGTGGCCGCCGCGGGCGCCCGGCGCGCGCCGGGCGCCCATCGAGTTCAGTCTATGTGAATCGCAGAGCGCACCCCTGCGATAGCGCAAACGCGACCAGCGCCGCAAACGTCAATGGTCGCCGATAAGATGAACGCATGACGCGCAGGACGGCAACCACGGGCGATCGCGAGGGCGAGGATGCGGTCTTCGACAGCGTGGCCAAGCTGTTCGCGGTGCTGTCCACGCCGATCCGCCTGAAGATCATCAGCGCGCTGTGCCAGGGTGAGAAGAACGTATCGCAGCTGCTCGATGTCATCGACACCACGCAGCCCAACATGAGTCAGCACCTGGCCACGCTGTACCGTACGGGCGTGCTGGAGCGGCGCCGCGAAGGCACGCAGATCCACTACCGGCTGGCGAGCGAACGCGTGGCGACCTTGTGCCGCGCCGTCTGCACCCAGGTGGAAGTCGAATTGAACGGCGACGCGGCGTTTGCGCCAGCCCAACGCCTGCTGCCGCGCGGCGCGCGCTGAGCTGCCTCAGCCGCGTTCGCAGGATATCGACGCGGTGGCGACCAGTTCCTCGAACAACGCCATCGAGACCCGTCCTGGCACGGCGTAGGGGTCGAGCGTCGCGCTGGCCGAGTACCTCAGCAGCAAGGCCGGGTTGAGGCCGCTGACGTGCACCTGGCCCATCGCCCAGCCGGCGAATCGGCGCTCGTCGATCTCCTCGTAGGCCAGCAGTTCGACATCGGTATGTCGGGCATCGGCGGCGATGCGGTTGTACAACCGGTTGACGGCCGTGCGGCCGCCTTCCAGCACCTGCAGGAAGACGCCGGAGGCGAAGCACAACACGCCGGTGATGCCGTGTCGCGGGTTGTTGGCCCGGCACTGGCGCAGCAGCGACTGCAGCTCGTCCTGGTCGAGCGCCGGCACGGCGCGGCTCGCGTACAACAATCGGACCAACATGGTCTTGTCCTTGGGCTAGGGTGTCGTCTTCTTCGACAGCAGCGAGAGGAATTCCCGCCGCAGGTTCGGATCCTTCAGGAAGGCGCCGCGCATCACGCTGTTGGTCATGGCCGTGTCGTCGTCCTTGACGCCGCGCCAATGCATGCAGAAGTGATCGGCTTCCATCACGATGCCCAGGCCGTCGGGCTTGACGCGCTCCTGCAGCGCGTCGGCGAGCATCACCACCGCCTCCTCCTGGATCTGCGGCCGGGTCATGACCCAATCGCACAGCCGGGCGTACTTGGACAGGCCGATCAGGTTGGAGTGTTCGTTCGGCAGGATGCCGATCCAGATCCGGCCGAGGATCGGGCACAGGTGGTGCGAACAGGCACTGCGCACGCTGATCGGCCCCACGATCATCAGCTCGTTCAGCCGCGATGCGTTGGGGAACTCGGTGACCTTCGGTGCGCTGACGTAGCGGCCGCGGAAGACCTCGTCGATGAACATGCGCGCCACGCGCTCGGCCGTGCCGTTGGTGTTGTGGTCGCTCTCGGTGTCGATGACGAGCGATTGCAGCACGTCCTGCAGCTTGTCGCGCACCTCGGCCTTCAGCTCCTCCAACTCGCCCGGGCGCACGAAGCCGGCGATGTTGTCGTTGGCGTTGTAGCGGCAGTCGGCGCCGATCAGGCGGTAGCGTATGCGCTCGGACACGGGCAGCTCGGCCAGGTCGTCTTCGCTGCGCAGCATGCGTGTGATCGTGTTGGGTTTGGCGGGCATGGCGACCTCGGCACAGGGGGTCGAACCATTGTGGCAGCGGCCGCCGCTTCGTGCCCGGGTGGGGTCGATGCCGGCTCGGCGCTGGAAAGCGGCCAGGCCCTAGACTCGATTCATGATCCACGCGCCGCCGCTTGCCCGCATCCTGGCGCCGACGGCCGATGCGGTGGCGGCTGTGCGCGCCGGCCGATCGCTGAGCGAGGTGTTGGCGCAGGTGCGCCCCGAGCTGCGTCCCGCGACCCAGGCGCTGGCCAACGACGTGTTGCGCCGCCTCGGCGCGGCGCAGGCGCTGCGGCAGCAGCTTGCGCCCAAGACCCCGCCGGCACCGGTGGAGGCCCTGCTGCTGTGCGCGCTGGCCTTGCTGTGGCCGCGCGACGACGGCGCACCCTATGCCGACCATACCCTCGTGAACCAGGCGGTGGCCGCGGTGCGCGTCCGCGCACCCGCGGCCGCCGGCTTCGTCAACGCGGTGCTGCGGCACTTCGTGCGCGACCGCGACGCGCTGGTGGCTCTGGTGCGTCAGCAGCCGGCGGCGGCATTCAACCACCCGCTGTGGTGGATCGAACGAGTTCGGCACGATTGGCCGACCGTCTGGGAGGCCCTGTTGCGGGCCGGCGACCAGATGCCGCCGATGGTGTTGCGGGTGAACCTGCGCCGGTCGACCGCGACCGACTATGTGCAGCGCCTGGCCGCTCAGGGCATCGCGGCCCGGGTGGTGGGTCCGCAGGCGGTGTGGCTGTCGCGGCCGCGCCCGGTCGCCGAGCTGCCGGGCTTCGCCGAAGGCGAGGTCTCGGTGCAGGACCTGTCGGCCCAGCGCGCAGCGCCTTTGCTGCTGGGACCGGGGCTGCGCGCGGGCGCGCGCGTGCTCGACGCCTGCGCGGCACCGGGCGGCAAGACGGCCCATCTGCTCGAGCTGGCCGAACTCGACGTCACCGCACTCGACGTCGATGCCGAGCGCCTGAAGCGTGTGCACGACACGCTTGCCCGGCTGCGCCTCGCGGCGCGCCTGACCTGTGCCGATGCCCGGAACGTCAAGCGCTGGTGGGACGGCCAGCCGTTCGACGCCATCTTGCTGGACGCGCCGTGCACCGCATCGGGCATCGTGCGCCGCCACCCGGACATCCGCTGGCTGCGCAGGCCCGACGACCTGGTGGCGCTGGCCCGCCTGCAGACCGAACTGCTGGATGCGCTGTGGCCGCTCGTCGCACCGGGCGGGTGTTTGCTTTACGTCACATGTTCGATATTCCGCATCGAGGGGCAGCAGCAGATCGACGCTTTTTTGCAACGCCACGAAGGGGACAACCCGCGGCAGGACCCAAGCTCTCCCGGGCACCTGCTGCCGCTGCCAGACAATTCCGATCAGACGCCCGCCGCGCCCGCCGTGGTGGGCGACGGTTTCTTCTACGCACTGGTTCGAAAGCCCTGAAACAGCCCCCTCCATGCGCTGCGCGAGGTTGCCGAGTCTTCTGTCGCGCCTGGCGCGGCTGCTGGTCCTGCTGTGGCTCGGGGCCGGATCGAGCGTGCGTGCGCAAGGCGTCGAGCTCAACACGCTGGAGCTGAGCCGGGCCGATGGCGCGCTGACGCTGGAATTCAGCGCCCGCCTGACGCTGTCGCGCGCGCTGGAAGACGCCCTGCGGCGCGGCGTGCCGATGTATTTTGAATCCGAGGCCACGCTGTTTCGTGGCCGCTGGTACTGGCGCGACGAACGCGTGTCCCACGTCGCGCGCAGCTACCGGCTTTCGTACCAGCCGCTCACGGCGACCTGGCGGGTCAGCCTGGGCGGCCTGGCGCAGACGTTCCCGAGCCTGTCCGATGCGCTGGCGGTGATCTCGCGCGTCAGCGGTTGGCAAGTGGCCGAGGCGAGCCAACTGGAACCCGACCAGCGCTACTACGTCGAATTCAGCTACCGACTGGACAACACCCAGCTGCCCCGGCCGATGCAGATCGGGCTGGGCAACGAGTGGTCGCTCGGCATCGAGCGCACCTTGCGCCTCGACGAGCGGGTGCTCGATTCGGCAAAACGATGAGCCATCGCCGGGCCGCAGGATCGCGAGCTCCCCATCGGAGGGCGCCGCCGCGGGCGTCAGGGGGACCAACGTGAGCAAGCCGCTGCGCTGGGCCCTGGTGGTGGCGATGCTGGCGGCCACCGGCGCCGCGCTGGTGATCGCATTCATGCTCGCGCTGACCAGCGAACGCGACCTGTTCGAGCGCAATTTCGTCTGGTTGTTCTGGGTCAACGTGGCGGTGGCCTGCGCGCTGACCCTGGTGATTGCCATCGCCGCTGCGCGCCTGTTCCTGCGCGTGCGGCGCGGCAAGTTCGGCAGCCGGCTGCTGGTCAAGCTGGCCGGCATCTTTGCGCTGGTTGGCGTGGTGCCCGGCATCCTGATCTACACCGTGTCGGTGCAATTCGTCTCGCGCAGCATCGAAACCTGGTTCGATGCCCGCGTGGCGGGCGCGCTGGACGCCGGCCTGTCGCTTGGCCGCAGCACCTTCGAGGTGCTCGGAACCGACCTGGTGGCCAAGACGCGGCTGGCCGCCGAGCGACTGTCGGAAAACCGATCGACGATCGGTCCGCTGTCGCTGGAGCGTGTGCGCGAGCAGATCGCCGCACGCGACGTGATGCTGCTCGGCCCCAGCGGCCAGCTGCTGGCCAGTGCCAGCGCGCGCGGGGCCGACAGCATGTCGCCCGAGCGGCCGTCGTCGACGCTGCTGCGCCAGGCGCGATCGACCGGCGCGTCGAGCCAGATCGAGGGCCTGGACGACGAGCCCACCACCGGCACCGTGCCACGCGTGCGGCTGCGCGCGCTGGCACTGCTGCCCAACACCGGCATGAGCCTGGCGCCGGGCGAGGATCGTTACCTGTTCGTGGTGCAGTCGGTATCGCCGCAGCTCGTGGGCAATGCGCTGGCCGTGCAAAGCGCCTACCGTGAATACCAGCGCCGAGCGATCGCCCAGGACGGCTTCCGCCGCATGTACATCGGCACGCTCACGCTGGCCTTGGTGCTGGCCGTCTTTGGCGCGGTGTTGCTGGCCGCGTTGCTGGGCAACCAGATTGCGCGGCCGCTGGTGGTGCTGGCCGAGGGCGTGCGCGAGGTGGCCGAAGGCAACCTGCAGGCCAAGCCCGTGTTCGCCTCGCGCGACGAACTGGGTGGCCTGACGCTGGCCTTCGCCCGCATGACCGAGCAGCTGTCCGACGCCCGCGAGCAGGTTGATCGCGGCGTGGCGCAGCTCGAGGGCGCGCGCACACGGCTGCAGACGATCCTCGATTCACTCAGCGCCGGCGTGATCGTGTTCGACCGGCAGCGCTGCATCGACACGGTCAACCCCGGTGCGACGCGCATCCTGCGCCAACCGCTGTCGGCGTATCGGGGCCGGCCGCTCGACGATGTGCCCGGGCTGGACGCGTTCGCGCGGGCGGTGTGGCAGCGCTTCGAGCTGCACCGTGCCAGCCCGGAGGCCGGCGAGCGCGACCACTGGCAGGACGCCTTCGACCTGCAGGTTGGCGCTCAGCACACGCTGAACCTGCTGGTGCGCGGCGCTGTCTTGCCCGGCGGGGCCCGCCTGATGGTGTTCGACGACATCACCGAGGTCGTCTCGGCGCAGCGCTCGGTGGCCTGGAGCGAGGTCGCGCGGCGACTGGCGCACGAGATCAAGAACCCGCTGACACCGATCCAACTCTCGGCCGAGCGCATCAAGCACAAGCTCGAGTCGCACCTGCAGCCGGCCGATCGGGCGCTGCTGGACCGGTCGGTGGCGACGATCGTGGCACAGGTGCAGGCGATGAAGCAGCTGGTCGACGAGTTTCGCGACTACGCCCGCTTGCCCGCGGCGCAACTGGCGCCGCTGGATCTGAACGCGCTGGTGGCCGAGGTGCTGGCGCTGTACGGCGGTGCGCTGGAGAACGGGCAGCTGCAGGCCGTGCTTTCACCCGGGTTGCCTCTGATCGAGGGCGATGCGACACAATTGCGCCAAGTGACCCACAACCTGCTGCAGAACGCGCTCGATGCGGTGGCCGACCGGACGGACGCCAGGGTCGAGGTGCGCACCGAGCTGGCCCACAGCGCGAGCAGCGAGGCTCGCGCAGTGCGCCTGGTTGTGACCGACAATGGCCCCGGTTTTGCCGAGAAGGTCTTGAAACGAGCATTCGAACCCTATGTGACGACCAAGGCCAAAGGTACCGGTCTCGGGCTCGCGGTCGTGCGCAAGATCGCCGATGAACATGGCGCGCGGGTGCGGATCGGCAACCTGCGGGCGGACGGCGCCTCCGAGGGCCTGGTGGTGGGGGCCCAAGTTTCGCTATCATTTTCACGATTGATCTCCGCGCAGGCGGTTGCGACGGGCGTGGGCGAACCGCCCCACGCGGCGACCGGTGGTGCGGCGACGCAGCTTCATTGAGCGCGGATGGCAACAATTCTTGTAGTCGACGACGAGTTGGGTATACGGGGGCTGTTGTCCGACATCCTGTCCGACGAGGGGCACACGGTCGAGCTCGCCGAGAACGCTGCCGAGGCACGCGCGGTGCGCGAACGCATGCGACCCGACCTGGTGTTGCTGGACATCTGGATGCCCGATGTCGACGGCATCACGCTGCTCAAGGAATGGGGCGCTGCCGGCCTGCTGTCGATGCCGGTGATCATGATGAGCGGCCACGGCACCATCGACACCGCCGTCGAGGCCACCAAGTTCGGTGCGTCGGCGTTTCTGGAAAAGCCCGTCACTTTGCAGAAGCTGCTGCGGGCTGTCGAGCAGACGCTGGCCAAGCCATCGCCGCGCCCGGCCGCACCGAACGGCGGCGCGACCATCTATCGCATCGATTCGGCCGCATTGGCCCACGACGCGCCGATGCCGGGCGCGGGCATCGTGCCGGTGCTGGCGCCGTTGCCGGTCGGTCCGCAGGCCGAGCAGTCGTTCGACCTCGATCGCCCGCTGCGCGAAGCACGCGACTCGTTCGAGAAGAGCTATTTCGAGTTCCACCTGGCCAAGGAAAACGGCTCGATGACGCGGGTCGCGGAAAAGACCGGTCTGGAGCGCACCCATCTGTACCGCAAGCTCAAGCAACTGGGCGTCGACCTGTCGCGCAACAAGCGCGGCAACGTGCTCTAGACCGCGGTCGGTCAGGCCCGCCCATCTATCTATAATCCCGCGCTCCTGGCCTGGTAGCTCAGTTGGTAGAGCAGCGGATTGAAAATCCGCGTGTCGGTGGTTCGATTCCGCCCCAGGCCACCAACCTCTCACCGAGGTTCGGATGACGGTCAAGCCCCCCGCACCCCCCGCTGAGCTGCCGCGGCTGGATTTCAGCAGCGAGATGAGCTATGGCGACTACCTGCATCTGGACTCGGTGCTTGGCGCGCAGCATCCGCTGTCGCCGGACCATAACGAGATGCTGTTCATCGTGCAGCACCAGACCAGCGAGCTCTGGATGAAGCTGATGCTGCACGAACTGCGCGCCGCCGTGGCCTGCATCGCTGGCGACGACCTGCCGCCGGCGTTCAAGATGCTGGCGCGCGTGAGCCGCATCATGGAGCAGTTGGTGCATGCCTGGGACGTGCTGGCGACGATGACGCCCCCGGAGTATTCGGCGATCCGTCCCTACCTCAAGGCGAGCAGCGGGTTCCAGAGCTGGCAATACCGCTGCATCGAATTCATGATGGGCAACAAGAACGCGGCGATGCTCAAGCCGCATGCACACCGAGCCGAACGCCTGGCCATGGTGGAGCAGGCTTGGCGAGCGCCGTCGCTGTACGACGAATCGTTGCGCCTGCTGGGGCGGCGCGGCCTCGCGGTGCCGGCCACGCACCTGCAGCGCGACTGGACGAAGCCGTACCAGGCCGACGATGGCGTCGAGCAGGCCTGGCTGAGCGTCTACCGCGCGCCCGCCGCGCGCTGGGATCTGTACCAGCTGGGCGAAGAGCTGGTCGATCTGGAGGACGCGTTCCGGCTGTGGCGCTTCCGCCATGTGACGACGGTCGAGCGCGTGATCGGGTTCAAACGCGGCACCGGCGGCACCAGCGGCGTGTCGTACCTGCGCAAGATGCTCGACGTGGTGCTGTTCCCGGAGTTGTGGCGGCTGCGCACCGACCTGTAGCAGCGCCGACCCTGATAATCCGCGCGTCGACGCTTCGGAGCCGCGGTCATGATCGGTTTGGGTGCGCGCAGGGCCATCGTGCTGATCGGGCTGGTGCTCGCGGCGATGTCTGCCATGGCGCAGCAGGCCACCGTGACTGCGCTGTGCTCCACCGACCAGAGCTGGTGCGAACTGGCGGCCAAGGAGTACCAGGCCGCCACCGGCGTGCGCGTGCAGCAGGTGCGCAAGGCCACCGGCGAGGCGCTGGCGCAGCTGCGTGCCGAGGCTGCCAACCCGAAGACCGACCTGTGGTGGGGCGGTACGGGGGATCCGTTTCTGCAGGCGGCCGAGGCCGGACTGCTGGAGGCCTATCGGCCGGCCTATCTGAACGACCTGCATGGCTGGGCCGTGCGCCAGTACGCGATGAGCGGCAACATGGTGGGGGGCTTCTACACCAGCGCCATCGGCTTCGGCTGGAACGAAGACGTGCTGCGCAAGAAGAAGCTGCCCGCGCCTCGGTGCTGGTCCGATCTGGCGGACCCGCGCTACAAGGGCGAGATCGAAACGTCGCACCCGGGCTCCAGCGGCACCGGCTACACCATCCTGGCGGGCCTGGTGCAGTTGATGGGCGAGGAACCGGCGTTCGACTACCTGAAGAAGCTGCACCGCAACGTCACGCAATACACCCGCAGTGGCACCGCGCAGGCCAAGAGCGTGGCCAAGGGCGAGGTCGGCATCGGTGTGAGTTTCATCTTCGGCTTCGAGAACGAGCGGCAGCAGGGCTTCACGATGGTGAAGTCGATCGCGCCGTGCGAAGGCACGAGCTACGAGGTCGGCGGCATTGCGCTGATCAAGGGCGCGCGCAATCGGGAGGCCGCGATCAAGTACTACGACTGGCTGATGGGGCCGGCCGGGCAGTCGATCGGCGCCAAGGCGAACTCGCTGCAGGTGCCCGCCAACAAGACCTTCCAGCCCGACCCGCGCATTCCGGCGGTCGACAACGTGCGCCTGATCAAGTACGACTTCGAAAGGTACGGCAAGGCGGCCGAGCGCCGGCGCCTGATCGAGCGCTGGGAGAAGGACGTCAACGCGCTGCCGCGCTGACGTCGCGCGGCCTCAGGCCATCCAGCGCGTCGCCGCAGCCTCGACCACGGCCGGCATCGGCAGCGTCCTGCGGCGCAGGCCGCGCAGCCAGCTGGCGTCGTTGCCGTCGAAGACCGAGTCGCGGATCAGGTTGCTGGCGTCCAGCGCCTGCAGGTCCAGCGCATGCTCGTCCACGCGTGCCAGTGTGCGGATGATGTCATCGCGCAGCTTGCTGCGCTGCTTGGTCTTGGGGTCGACGATCTCGCCGTCGAGCCCGAAGCGACAGGCCTGGAAGCGGTTGAAGGTGTAGACGAGGTAGTCGTCCTCGGCCGGCTCGAAGGGCCGCTCCTCGCGCAGGTAGCGGCAGATGCACTGCAGGTAGCAGGCCAGCGCGGCGGCCTTGTCCACGTGCAACGGGGTGTCGCACACCCGCAGCTCGATGGTACCGAACTCGGGCTTGGGCCGGATGTCCCAGTAGAAATCCTTCATCGACTGCACGACGCCGGTGCTGGTCATCTTGTCGAAGTACTCGCCGAATCCCTCCCAGGTCAGCACGAACGGGGCGCGGCCGGACAGCGGGAACGCGAACACCGAGTTCAGCCGTGCGGAATGAAATCCGGTGTCGACGCCTTGAACAAAGGGCGATGAGGCCGACAGCGCGATGAAGTGCGGCACGTAACGCGACAGCGCGTGCAGCAGCCACATCGCGTCGTCGCCGCTGGGCACTCCTACGTGCACGTGCTGGCCAAACACCGTGAACTGTTTGGCCAGGTAGCCGTAGAGCTCGCTGATGTAGCGGAAGCGCTCGGTCGGGAAGATCTGCTGCAAGCTCCAGTGCTGGAACGGATGGGTGCCGCCGCCCGAGATGCCGATGTTGAGCTTGCGCGCCGCGCGTGACATCTGGCGGCGCAGATCGCGCAGCTCGTCGCGCAGCGGAATGTAGGCGCGCTGGATCGAGGTGCCGATCTCGATCATGCTGCGCGTGATCTCGGGCTTCACGTCCCATGCGCCCTCGTGGCCGACCAGTTCGCGCAGCAGATCCTCCGCGCGCGGCGTGAGGTCGAAGTCGTGAGTGTCCAGGAGCTGCAGTTCCAGCTCGACGCCCAGCGTCAGCGGCTGCGACTCGGTGAACGACTCAAGCGCCATCGCGCGGGCTCCTTTCGGCGTCGGGGCATTCGCGCGCGATGTGCTGCAGCGGCCACAGCGCCCACAGCGGGCCGGTGAGCTGCATCAGTGTGGTGGCGATCAGCAGGGCCTGCATCACCTCGGCATCGGCGCCGGACAGCTGGCCGCGCCAGCTGAAGGAGTCGGCGACCAGCAGCACCGCCAGGCTGCTCATCGGCTGCAGCGTCAGGGTGAGCGCCAGCGCCTGACGCCAGCTCAGGCCGCTGGGGCGTGCCGTGGCAGCGATCGCCACGCCCTTGCCGACCAGGCGGGCCGCGATGATGGCCAGCACCCAGGGCCACAGCGTCGCCAGGTTGCCCAGTGTGGATAGCACCCCGAAGCTCACGAACAGCAGCACGGTGAGCGCGGCGCCTGCGCTGCCCAGATGCGGCTCGACGGTCAGGCGGTGACCCATGCGCGAGCGCGCCGTCATGCCGGCGGCCAGCAGCACCATCAGCGGCGACAGCCCAAGCGCCACGGCCAACAACGCCACCAGGATGACCATCGCGATCTGCAGCACCGGCATGGTGGCGGCCTGGCCATCGAGCCGGCTGATGCGGTCGAGCACCCAGCCGCCGGCCACGCCCAGCAGCAACGAGCCGAAGATCACCACGCCGGCATTGGCCAGCAGCGACGACATGTCGGAGCCGGGCGTGGCGCCGAGCTGGCCCCAGACCGGCCAGAGCTTGATGCCGAGGATGGCCAGCACGCTGTTGAACGCGCTCATGGCCAACAGGCGCTCGGACACCTGGCCGCGCGGCCGGCCTTCGAGCACCGCGGCCATGGTGATCACCGGCGACGTGGCGGCGGCCACCGCCGCGGCCACGCAGGCACTGGCCGCCGGCGCGCCCAGCGCCACCAGCACCAGGCCCACCGCCAAGGCGGCCAGCAGGGCCTCCAGCACGCAGCTGGCGGTGAGCCACAGGTTGTCGAGCAGCCACTTGGGCCGCAGGCGCGTGCCGAGCTCGAACACCAGTGCGGCCACACCCAGGTCGATCAGCGGCTTCCAGGGGTCCAGATCGGCGCGTTTGATCAGGTCCAGCGCGGCCGAACTGGCCACGGCGCCGATCAGCAGGTAGCCGAACAGGCGCGGCAGTTGCAGGTGCCGGTGCAGCGCATTGGCCACGATCAGCGCCACCAGCACGACCAGCGCCAGGCCCAGCACCGGGTCGGCGCCACGCAGGCCTGCCATGGGGCCCCTCAGCAACTCGGCAAACCAGTCGGCAACTTGTTGCGCCAATGGGGGCATCGGATGGCAGCCTCGGGATGGCCGGCGAACGGGTTGGTGGCGGTCCGCCATCCTGATCGATCGGAACGCGGATTGTCCATAGGTTCGGCACGTGATGGGGCCGGGACTCGGCTGGCTTGAAAATCAGGCGCCCGCCCCCAATATCGCAGACGCTGCGCCGCGAGGGCGAGGCAAGTTGGCAGATGGCCGCACGAATCGAACCGAGATGAACAAACAAACCCATTCATTCCAAGCCGAGGTCAAACAGATTCTGCATCTGGTGACCCATTCGCTGTATTCGAACAAGGAGATCTTCCTGCGCGAGCTGATCAGCAATTCGTCGGACGCCTGCGACAAGCTGCGTTTCGAGGCGCTGGACAACACCGCGCTGTACGAAGACGCGCCGAACCTGGAGATCCGCATCCTGCTGGACCCCGAGAACAAGACGCTGACGATTCGCGACAACGGTGTCGGCATGAGCCAGGAAGAAGCCATCGCCCACCTGGGCACCATCGCCAAGAGCGGCACGCGCGAGTTCGTGGCGCGGCTGGAGGGCGAGCAGAAGAAGGACGCCAACCTGATCGGCCAGTTCGGCGTGGGTTTTTACTCGGGGTTCATCGTCGCCGATCGCATCACCGTGGAGACTCGGCGCGCCGGCCTGTCGCCGGGCCAGGGCGTGCGCTGGAGCAGCGAAGGGATCGGCGACTTCGAGGTCGAGGCGATCGACCGGCCCGAGCGCGGCACCGACGTGATCTTGCACCTGCGCGACGAGGAGGAGGAATTCCTCAGGACGTGGAAGGTCAAGTCCATCGTTTCGAAGTACTCGGACCACATCTCGCTGCCGATTCTGATGCGCAAGGAGAAGTGGGACGAAGACAAGAAGGCGCAGGTGCCTGCCGACGAGTGGGAAACGATCAACAAGGCCGCCGCGTTGTGGACGCGGCCAAAGAGCGACATCACCGACGCGCAGTACCAGGAGTTCTACAAGCAGATCGCGTTCGACAGCGAGGCGCCGCTGGCCTACACCCACAACCGCGTCGAGGGCCGCAGCGAATACACGCAGCTGCTCTACATCCCGGCCAAGGCGCCGTTCGATCTGTGGAATCGCGACAAACGCGGTGGCGTGAAGCTCTACGTCAAGCGTGTGTTCATCATGGACGACGCCGAGGCGCTGATGCCGGTGTACCTGCGTTTCGTCAAGGGCGTGGTGGATTCGAGCGACTTGCCACTGAACGTGAGCCGTGAATTGCTGCAGGAAAGCCGCGATGTGAAGGCCATCCGCGAAGGCTGCACCAAGCGGGTGTTGTCGATGCTCGAGTCGCTGGCCGACAGCGACAGCGCAGACGACCGGGCCAAGTACCAGCGCTTCTGGCACGAGTTCGGTGCGGTGTTGAAGGAGGGCATCGGCGAGGACTTCGCCAATCGCGAGCGACTGGCCAAGCTCTTCCGTTTTGCGTCGACGCACGCTGACGAAGGCGTCTCGCTGGCCGAGTACCTGAAGCGCATGAAGGAAGGCCAGGATGCCATCTACTACCTGACCGCCGATTCGCTGCGGGCCGCCAAGTCCAGCCCGCAACTCGAGATCTTCCGCAAGAAGGGGCTCGAGGTTCTGCTGCTGGCCGACCGCGTCGACGAGTGGATGCTCGGCCACCTCTACGAATTCGAGGGCAAAGCGCTGCAGAGCGTCGCCAAAGGATCGGTCGACCTGGGCAAGCTGCAGGACGAGCAGGAGAAGCAGCAGGCCGAAGCCGCTTCCAAGGCCCTTGCGCCGCTGCTGCAGAAGCTTCAGGCCGCGTTGAGCGAGCGCGCCAAGGCCGTGCGCGTGACGACCCGGCTGGTGGACTCGCCGGCCTGCATCGTGGTGGAAGAAGGCGACATGAGCGCGCACCTGGCGCGTCTGCTCAAGCAATCGGGGCAGGAAACGCCGAACTCCAAGCCGATTCTCGAGGTCAATCCGGAGCATGCATTGGTCAAGCGCCTGCAGAGCGACGAGGCGCGCTTCGAAGACCTGGCGCAGGTGCTGTTCGATCAGGCCTGGCTTGCCGAAGGCGGCCAGCTGGAGAACCCTGCCGACTACGTACAGCGTGTCAACCGGCTGCTGGCGCCTGCCTCAGCCTAGCTGCAGCGGTGGCTCCGCCATCGCGTCGAGCTGCTCGCGCAGCTGTTGGGTCTGCTGCAGCCAGTAGTTCGGGCTGTCGAACCACGGAAACGCCAGCGGAAACGCAGGGTCGGACCAACGCTCCGCGAGCCAGGCGCTGTGGTGGATCATGCGCAGCGTGCGCAGCGGTTCGATCAGCAGCAGTTCGGCGCGATCCAACAGCGCGAATTGAGAGTAACCCTCGACCAACAGCGCAAGTTGGGCGCACATCGACTCGCGCGAACCCGACAGGAGCATCCACAGGTCCTGGATCGCCGGCCCGTTGCAGCAATCGTCGAGATCGACGATGTGCGGGCCCTCGGCGCGCCAGAGTATGTTGCCTGGGTGAAAGTCGCCGTGCAGGCGGCAGCCCGCCAGATCGCCGGCCCGGGTGAATAGCTCGTCCACCCGGGCCAATGCGTCGCCGCACCGTTGGCGATAGGCCTCCTGTTGGTCCATCGGGATCACGTCCGATTCGAGCAGCACGCGCAGGCGCCGATGCCCGAACGTGTCGGAGTCCAGCGTTCGGCGCGCGGCGAACGATGCGCCGGCTCCCACTGCATGCAGCCGACCGATGAAGCGGCCCAGCCAGCGCAACACCTGCGGGTCGTCCAGTTCCGGCCCATGACCCGAACGGCGCGGGTAGACCGCAAAGCGGAATTCCGTTCCGGCGTTTCGGTCGACGGCCAACGTGGTCGGCACACCGTGCAGCGTGATGTCGCCACCAGACGCCGACTCGTGTGCGCTCAGCGTCATGGGTGCGATCACCGGGATTTCATGCGCTGCCAGTTCCAGCGCGAACTGGTGCTCCTCGAGAATCTGAGTGTCGCTCCAGCGCGCGGGCCGATAGAACTTGGCGACTACGGCGCTGCCGTCCTCGAGCAGGACCTGGAAGACACGGTTTTCGTAGGAGTTGAGCTGGATCAGTCGCCCGTCACCGCGAAATCCGACGGCGTCGAGCGCGTCGAGCAGGCGCTGCGGCGTCAGCAGGTCGTAGGGATGGGTGGCCGCGGCGTCGATGCCGCGCGTCGTCACGGTGCGCCGATCGCGGGCGTCAGTGCCGCGTGGTGGTCGACGACGCGCGCGGCGCGTCTATCACGACACCACCGCCCACGTCGTCCGGCGGCTCGGTTGGTGGCTCAGTGGGCGCGCCTTCGTGCACTTCCATGCCCGGCCGCTCGGGCTCGCCCAGTGAACCGAACTCGCTGGCGCTCGGGGTGTCGACCCGGTTGTCGGGCGCGAAGAAGGAATCCTGAAAGAAATTGGAGTCCTGCCACAGCGCCGTGCGCTCGCGACGTCTGGACGACGAGGGCGCCGCAGGCGCGACGTCGCGCCGCGGGTGCGCCGGGGCGGCGGCCGGCTGCGGGCCGCGCGAGGCGGCCACGCTGTGCGGGACGAGCAACTGCAGCTCGGGTATCGACGGCAGGTGATCGACCGGGCAACGCAGATAACGGACGCGGCACGCCGACAGCACCGCCTGCTTGATCTGCATGATGCGGCGCGAGTTGCCGCGGTCGGTATCGAGGTCGATGGCCGCCAACACGCGACCATTGGCGCTGCACACCGCGAAGGTGACGTGGATCGCGCCGAGCAGCTCATACCAGAAGCGCACCTCTTGCGGATCGGTCGGCTGGCAGAACCTCACCAGCGGCAGCTTGGATAGCACGATGTGGTGCGGTAGCGCTTCGCGTAGCTGCCGGTACACACGTCGCTCGTCGGTGCTGAAGACCGGACGTGCTGAAAGGTTCCATTCGGTCGGCAGAGGTTTTATCTTGGGCACTCGCGGTCGCAAGGCGAACCACACCACGGCGGGTGCCAGTACGGCCACGGCAATCAGCGCAACAAGCCACGGCAGGGTCTGCTGCATGGTCAGACGGAACGGATGGAGTAGGCAGCCAAGTCGAATCTCCGTGGTTACTTGCTCGCTCGGCGAGGCAGGCCTTCAGGCACCGCTGGGCGCGATGTTAACCGCTGCCTGGGTCATCGCGACCCCATGCTTGCGGGTCGGTCTTCAACGTGCCGGCGGCACGCTTGTGCCTATTGGCGCTGGCCGTCGTCGGGCGCTGGTGAGTCGTCGTGTCCGGTCAGGGTGTGCAGCAGACCTTCCACGCGGCGGGCCTGGTGCTTCAATTGGTAGTCGAGCTCAGCTGCGCTGTCTTCGACGATTTGTTCGACGTGCGAGGCCAGTGTCTCCGGCGGTAGTCGCAGCGACGCTTCGGACTCCCCGCCGTCACGAACCACGACGGCCCCGGCGCTGCGGGCGATACGCAGCATTGCGGAGTTCTCGCTCAGCGCATGGATCAGCAGGGTCAGCACTCCGCGGTTGCGCGCGTGCAGCACCGCCAGATCAAACAGCCGCGTGCCATAGCCCCTGCCACGCGCCCTGGCGGCTACCGACACACCGAATTCGGCCTGGGTGGCCGGCTCGCCGTCGTGTGTCGTCAGATAGGCTAGGTGCGCCATCGCAAGTAGTTTGAGGCGGCGGTTGAACACGCCCAGCACCTCGTCGCGGTCGAAGTCCAACTTGTCCACGTAGTGTGTGATCTGACTGTCCGATGCGACGTAGCCGAAACGAAGGTAGCGATCGCGTTCGGGCAACTCCAGCAGATGGGACAGGATGCGCGTTCGGTGACGCTCGGACAGCGACCGGATCGGAATCCAGGTCATGCGCGGCTTCTTGGGCGCCATCAAAGCCGCCGGCGCCTGGCATGTCGGCATCGGATTGCGGGTGGGTACCTCCAACAGCTTCATTGACATGCTCCTAATCAGGGTTAACCCTGATGCTACAGGGAATTGCCTCGACCGCCAGACTTGTGTTGCGCCGCAGCAATTTCGTCGACTGACGATGGTGCCCATGCCTGGGCTATACTTACAGGCTTTTCCCGTCAGCAGCGGGGCGGGCGATCCGGAATCGCATGCGGTCGCGCGAACAAGCGACACCTCGCAATTTCCGGTTCGGACCCAGACAGCTGCCCGTCGGCGCGCTCGGTGCGCGCCATTTGAAAGAAGCGCTCATGAAGACCTTCAGTGCCAAGCCGGCTGAAGTGAAGCACGAGTGGTTTGTGATTGATGCCACCGACAAGGTGCTCGGACGTGTCGCCAGCGAAGTGGCACTCCGTTTGCGCGGCAAGCACAAAGCCATTTACACGCCTCACGTCGATACCGGCGATTTCATCATCATCGTCAACGCCGACAAGATCCGCGTCACCGGCAACAAATCCGAACAGAAGATCTACTACCGGCATTCCGGCTACCCGGGCGGCATCTACGCCACCAAATTCAAGGACATGCAGGCCAAACATCCTGGCCGCGCCATCCAGAAAGCGGTCAAAGGCATGCTGCCCAAGGGTCCGCTGGGCTACGCGATGATCAAGAAATTGAAGGTGTACGCTGGTGATTCCCACCCGCACACCGCACAGCAGCCTCGAGCGCTGCAAGTCTGAAGGAGCGGAGATGATCGGCAATTGGAACTACGGCACCGGCCGCCGCAAATCCTCCGTGGCGCGCGTCTTCATCAAGAAGGGCAGCGGCGCGATCACCGTCAACGGCAAACCGGTCGACCAGTACTTCGGCCGCCAGACGTCCATCATGGTCGTCAAGCAGCCGCTGATGCTGACCAACAACGAAGTCGTATTCGACATCAAGGTCAACGTGCACGGCGGCGGCGAGTCGGGCCAGGCCGGCGCCGTACGCCACGGCATCACCCGCGCCCTGATCGACTACGACGCTGCACTGAAGCCCGACCTGAGCCGTGCCGGTTTCGTGACGCGCGACGCCCGCGAGGTCGAGCGAAAGAAGGTCGGATTGCACGGCGCCCGCCGTCGCAAACAGTTCAGCAAGCGCTGACGCGCATCAATCGTCCGGAATACCTGCACGAGGCCGCTACGATGCGGCCTCGTTGGTTCTGAAACGCCGCGCATGCGCTGGAAGCTGTTTCGCCGCCGCCTGTCGATCAGTGCGCCACGGGTGATCGTCACCCGCCACTTGCCGTGGCCACTGCGCTGGGCTGTGATCGCCATCGTGTTCGGCTTCTCGGCTGCGATCGGCCTGTGGGCCTTCGAATTCGGCAAGGACATCGCAGGCTTGGAGCGCGATGCCAAGGACGAACTCAACCGATTGCGTATCGAGGTGCAACAGTTGCGCGAAGAGCGCGACAGATCGCAATCGGTTGCCAACACCGCGGAGAGCCTGCTGAAGGCCGAGCGCGCAACCCAGGATCGTCTGGCACGGCAGCTCAAGGAACTCGAGACCGACCATCTGGCTTTGAAGGCCGATCTGGGTTTCTTCGAGAGGATGTTCCCGCCCACCGGTACGGGCGGCCTGGCAGTCCGCGCGCTGAATGCGGAGCCGCGTGGCCCCGGTCAGTTGCGCTATCAGATGATGGTGATGCAGAACGGCAAGGCTGTCAGCGAATTCAGTGGGCGTTACGAGTTGACGCTGACTGGTACGCTGGATGGGCGACCCTGGAGCCTGCAGATGCCCGGTGGCACAAAGCCGCTTCAGCTGAAGCAGTACGCGCGGGTGGAAGGAATGCTGGAATTCCCGACGCAAGCGGTGGTGAAAACGGTGCAGGTGCGGGTCATGGATCAGGCCGGGGGCGTGCGGGCGACACAATCCGTGCGGCTGTAGCCGGCAAGAGCCCCGCAGCCGGCCGAATCGTTGGAGGGCTCAATCGATGTTGTTTGGCAAGAAGGCGCAGCCGCCGATCCGGACCTTGATCGGTGAAGGCACGGTGCTGCAGGGTGAGGTTCGCTTCACCGAGGGCTTGCGAGTCGATGGCGAGGTGCGCGGCGACGTGATTGCGGAAGAGAGCGTGCCGAGCGTGGTGGTCATCAGCGAGAACGCAAAGGTTCATGGGCGGGTCAAAGCGGCGCACGTGATCATCAACGGCGAGGTCCACGGACCCGTGGAGTCCTACACCTTGCTGGAACTGCAGCCCCGAGCCCGCGTGGTTGGGGACATCCGTTACGAATCGCTGGAAATGCACCAGGGCGCCCAGGTCGACGGCGAATTGCGGCCCCTCAAGGCGGCGGATCGCCCGTCGCTGGTGCTGGCGGCCTCGAACGACGCCTGACGGTTACTGTCAAGACCCTACCGCAGCGGCGGGCGGGGTCTTGAAATACACTGTCACGTCGCCACAGGAGTACTCATGAACGCCGTCGCCGAATCAATCCCCAGCGTCAGCGCCGAAATGCCCGCGCCGTTGATCTTCACCGACAGTGCTGCCGCCAAGGTCAAAGAACTGGTCGAGGAGGAAGGTAATCCCGAACTGAAGCTTCGCGTGTTCGTACAAGGCGGGGGTTGCTCCGGATTCCAATACGGGTTCACGTTCGATGAAGCTGTCAACGACGACGACACGCAGATGGCGAAGAATGGCGTGACGCTGCTGATCGACGCCATGAGCCTCCAGTACTTGGTTGGCGCCGAAATCGACTACAAAGAGGATCTCCAAGGCGCGCAGTTCGTTATCAAGAATCCCAACGCGACAACCACCTGCGGTTGCGGCTCAAGCTTCTCCGCCTGAAGGCCTGATCTCGTTATCTGCTGCCGGCCGCCTTCAGGCGGCCGTTTGCTTGGTTCACGCACCGAGCCGACTCTTTCCGCCGGGATACAGTGCGCCGAGGATCCGCGGGCCCGCGGCGCCGGTCACGTCGGGGCGATTGCCGGCTTCGCGACGGTCGAAGGCCCGGGCCAGCCACGCGAACGCCACCGCCTCCACTTGATCCGCAGGCAGACCGACCTGGGCCGTCGTGCGCACCGTGGTCAGTGGCAACAGCCCCGCCAAGCGGGCCATCAAGTGCGAATTGAACGCGCCGCCGCCACAGACCGACAGCAACCGCACGTCGGGCATGTGCCGCTTGAGCGCGTCGCAAGCCGAACGCGCGGTCAGTTCGGCCAGCGTGGCTTGCATGTCTTGGGGCGCCAAGGGTCTCGCCCGCAGCCTGGCGTCGAGCCAAGCCTGGTTGAAGAGGTCCCGGCCGGTGCTCTTGGGCGGTGCCAAGGCGAAGAAAGGTTCGCTGAGCAGGTCGTTTAGCAACGCGGCGTCGACTTGTCCGCTGGCGGCCCAGCGCCCGCCGTCATCCATCGGGGTGCCCAGATTCCGCTGCGCCCACAAGTCCAGCAGCGCGTTGCCTGGTCCGCAGTCGAATCCGCCGACGCGGCCGTCTGCGGCAAGCAGCGTGAGGTTGCCGATTCCGCCGAGGTTCAGGATCGCCTGGTCGACGCCGGGCATCGCGAAACGTGCCGCGTGGAACGCAGGGACGAGCGGCGCCCCCTGACCGCCTGCGGCCATATCGCGGCTTCGGAAGTCGCTCACCACGTCGATGCTGCATGCCTCGGCCAGCATGGCGGAATTGATCAATTGGACCGTGTAGCGAGTCGCAGGCTCGCCACCAGGACGGTGGCGCACGGTCTGTCCGTGGGCGCCGACCGCTCGGACCTGTGCCGCATCGATTCCGCATCGATCCAGCAGCGCCTGCACCGTCGCGGCGTAAGCCAGCGCTACACCGTTGGCGGCGACCGCGCACCGGTGGATTTCATCGGTGCCTGGCTGATTCAGAGCCAGCAGTTCATCCCGCAACGCGACTTCGTAGGTCTGATGGACATGACCCAGCACCTTCATCGAGCGTTCGTCGCCACCGGGCCAGTCGACCAGTACCGCATCGATGCCGTCCAGCGACGTGCCCGACATCAGGCCGGCATACAGCATCCGTGCGCGCTCGAGGGCTCTTGCCGGGTGGCCCGCCGGTCGTCGACCTATTCGCCGAGGCCGGGCGCGTCGCGCAGGGAATCGGCCACTTCGAGTTGGCGTTGATACTCGCGCACCGAGTTCTCGAAGCGCGGGCGGGCCAATGCTGTGATCACGATCGACTCGGACGCCTTCGCCACCTTGCCTGGATCCTGATACTGACCGTGGACCCGGAATTCGAAGTGCAGATGCGGCCCGGTCGCCCATCCGGTGGCGCCCACGGCACCGATGCGCTGGCCTTGTTCGATGCGCTGCCCGCGCCGCACGTCGACATGGCTCAAATGGGCGTACAGCGTGCTCTTGTCGTTGCCATGCTCGATCTGCACCACATTGCCATAGCCGTTCTGCCAGCCCACGAACTCCACCCAGCCCTCGCCGACCGAGCGCACCGGCGTGCCCAGTGGCGCCGAATAGTCAACGCCCCGATGCGCGCGCCAGACGTTTTGAATCGGGTGCATCCGCATCGCGAAGCCCGAGGTGATGCGCGAGAACGCCATCGGGCTCGCGAGAAACGTTCGACGCCGGCTCTGGCCGTCGGGGCCAAAGTACTCAGCCTTCCCGGAGGAGTCTGTGTACCAGAGCACCTGATGCACCTTGCCGCCGTTGACGAACTCGGCGGCCAGGATTCGGCCAGTGCCTTCGCCCCAGGTGACCGGCTGGTCGTCGGCCACGAGTGCTTCATACACGACGCTGAAGGTGTCTCCACGCCGCAGTTGGCGGTGAAAATCGATGTCGCCGGCGAACAGCTCGACCATCTGGACGGCGAGTGAATCGCTCAGGTTGGACGCGTCCGTGGCGGCGAACAGCGAGGTCAGGATCGTGCCCCCGCCGACGCGGACCTGCGCCTGCAACGGCACCAGTTCGGCGTTGGCGCGCCAGCTTCCGGTGGAGCGATCGATCGTCACCCGGGTGAAATGGCTTGTCTGCAGCGCCACGTTGGACGGCGCGAAGCGCGCAACCAGTTCGAAGGCTGCGCCGTCGGCGTCGACTCGCGCCTGAACCTGCTTGCCGGGTTTGCCTTCGAACAGGCGGCGCGTGTCGTTGTTGGCGCGCATGAAGGTGGCCAGCGACGGATCGAAAATACCCAGCCGACGCAGCAAGGTGTCGGCGCTGTCGCCTGGGCGAGTCAGCTCGGTGCGCGACAGCACCAGGTTCTGCGCGGCCAGCGCGAGCAGCTGCCCTGGCAGGCCAGGAGGCTCGACTGGCTGCGCGACCGTGGTGCGCGGCAGATTCGCCGCGTCGGGCGCCATCGGCGCGATGCCGAACGCGGTGATCGCGAATCCGGACAGCAAGGTCACGAACGCCGTGGCCAGGGCCTGCCGGTGGCGATTCACCGCACCGGCGAGTCGCGCGGCGATGCCTGTGCCCGATGATGGATGACGATGGATCAACTGCTGTCCCACGATGTCGCCGCCGCAATGGTGCGCCTGCAAGCTCATTCGAGCCAGGGCGGCCGTCTTGCCCGGCCTGTCGGTCGGCCTCGGCAACGAGCCCCATACAATCGCGGCGATCGAACGACTGCCGCTGTGAATCGAAGTGAGCAAACGCTCAGCATCGGCTCACTGGGACAGAGTATACCGGCCGACTGCAATCGTACCTGCGGAAAAGCACCCATGCGAGCCATGTCCCGCCCCGAAACCCCGGTAAACGATGTCTGAATTCCCGATCACCGACCGGGTGCGTGAGGCCATGGCGATCTCGCTGCGTGGCTGCGACGAGTTGCTGCCCGAGGCCGACTGGCTGAAGAAACTGGCTCGCGCCGAAGCAACCCGCCAGCCTTTGCGCATCAAGCTGGGGTTGGATCCGACGGCGCCGGATCTGCACGTCGGGCACACCGTGGTGCTGAACAAGATGCGCCAATTGCAGGATCTGGGGCACCAGGTGATCTTCCTCGTCGGCGACTTCACGTCGATGATCGGCGATCCGTCGGGCCGCAACTCCACGCGGCCGCCGCTCACGCGCGAACAGATCGAGGCCAATGCGCTGACCTATTACGACCAAGCCAAGCTGGTGCTCGACCCTGCGAGGACGGAGATTCGCTACAACAGCGAGTGGAGCGACCCGCTGGGTGCGCGCGGCATGATCCAGCTGGCGGCTCGGTACACGGTCGCCCGAATGATGGAGCGCGACGACTTCCGCAGGCGTTTCGAATCCAACACGCCGATCAGCGTGCATGAGTTCCTGTACCCCCTGATGCAGGGCTACGACTCGGTGGCGCTGAAGAGCGACCTCGAACTCGGTGGCACCGACCAGAAGTTCAACCTGCTGATGGGCCGCCACCTGCAGCAGGAATACGGCCAGGAGCCGCAGTGCATCCTGACGATGCCGCTGCTGGAAGGGCTGGATGGCGTCGAGAAGATGTCGAAATCCAAGAACAACTACATCGCGATCACCGAGGACGCCAACAGCATGTTCTCCAAAGTGCTGTCGATCAGTGACGAGCTGATGTGGCGCTACTACGAGTTGCTGAGTGCGCAGTCCGAGGCGCAGATCGCGGCGTTGAAGGCCGAGGTGATCGGCGGGCGCAACCCAAAGGACGCCAAGGTGCTGCTGGCGCGCGAGATCGTCACGCGCTTCCACAGCGCGGCCGCGGCCGATGCCGCCGAGCGTGACTTTGCCCATCGTGCGCGAGGTGGCGTGCCCGAACAGATCGACGAGGTGGCCTTGACCGGTGCGCCGCTGGCGATCGGACAGCTGCTCAAGCAGGCGCGGCTGGTGCCGTCGACCAGCGAGGCGCTGCGCCTGATCGAGCAGGGCGGCGTACGCATCAACGGCGCGGTCGTCAGCGACAAGGCACTCAAACTTCCCGCCGGCACTTTCGTCGTGCAGGTGGGCAAGCGCAAGTTCGCGCGCGTCACGACTTCGTGAGCGCCGCCGCGTTCGTGCTGATCCACGGCGCCTGGCATGGCGCCTGGTGCTGGTCGCGCGTGTTGACCTTGCTGCGCGATGCGGGGCGTGCGGCCCATGCGGTGACGCTCACCGGGTTGGGTGAGCGAGCCCACCTGCTGAGTCGCGAAATCGGCCTGGCCACCCACATCGCCGACGTGGTGAACCTGGTCGAGTGCGAAGAACTGAGCGACGTGGTGCTGGTCGGCCACAGCTATGGCGGGCTGGTCCTCACCGGCGTCGCAGATGCATTGCTGGCCCGCGGCGGCGCGCGCCGGTTGAAGCATCTTGCCTATCTGGATGCCGTGGTGCCGCATCCGGGCGAATGCTGGGCCACGCACCACGACGCCGAGCTGGTGGCGGCACGCCTGGCGGCAGCAGCGGCCGATGCGCAGGGCGCCTTGCCGCCACCGGATGCGGCGCTGTTCGGGCTCACCGGCGCCGACATGGACTGGGTCAATCGCAGGCAGACGCCGCACCCGTTCTCGATGTACCAGGAGCCGTTGTCATTCGATGCCGAGCGCCTGGCGACGGTGCCGCGGACCTTCATCGATTGCACGTCCCCGGCATGGCCCAGCATCGCGTCGATGCGCGCGCGTGTGCGCAGCGAGCCGGGCTGGCGGGTCGTGGAGCTGTCCACCGGGCACGATGCGATGGTCAGCGCGCCACAGGCGCTGACCCAGGCGCTGCTTGACTGCGCGCGCTGAGGCCTCGTCAGCCTTCCAGTGCCTGCCACATCTGCTGGTCGCGCTCGGCGGTCCAGATGCGCGGGTCGGGATACGACGTGGCCTCGTCGTAGGCCCGCGTCACGTCGAACGGCATGCAGTGGTTGAAGATCACCCACTGGCCGTATTTCGGGCTCAGGCGATCGAAGGTCTCGCGATAGACCGCCCTCAGGTCGCGCCCGGCGCTGGCGCCAGCCTTCACGCTGGCGAACAATTCACTGACGAAGGCACGTGTTCCCTCAAGTCCGGCCTTGACCTGGGCCGCTCCCGACAACGCGGCGCCGCGGCCGGGCACCAGCTTCTCGGCCCTCAGCGCCGCCAGGTTGTCCAGCGTCTTCGGCCAATCCTGGAAGTACGCGTCGCCTGCGTACGGTGTGGCGTCGAACTCCACCAGGTCACCGGAGAACAGCACCTTCTCCTGCGGCAGCCAGACGACGGTGTCGCCTTTGGTGTGGCCGCGGCCGAGCTGCAGGATCTGTACCTCGAGCTTGCCCAGCCACAGCGTCATCCTGCCGGTGAACGTGATCGTCGGCCAGGTCAGGCCCTGGGGCACCGACTCGACGGCACGGAACAGGCGCGGGAAGCGGCCGATTTCGCTCGCCTTGTCGGCCTCGCCGCGCTCGACGATCAGGTCGTAGGTGTCCTGGCTGGCGATGATGTGCTGCGGTTGGTACGCACTGGCGCCGAGCACACGCACCGCATGGTAGTGGCTCAGCACGACATACCTGATCGGCTTGTCGGTGACCTCGCGGATGCGGCGGATCACGTCTTGCGCCATCACCGGCGTCGCCTGCGTGTCGATGACCAGCACCGCGTCGTCGCCGACCACGATGCCGGTGTTCGGGTCGCCTTCGGCGGTGTAGGCCCAGGCGTGGTCGGACAGGCGGGTGAACGTGACCTTCTTTTCCTCCAGGTCGGCCTGCGAGGCGAAATTCTTGGTGCTCATGGGTTTGCGGTCCCTTCAGGTCTTCGGCCGGGCCAGTGCCAGCGCCTCGGTCAGTGTGGCACGGTCGCCGATCTGGTTGGCGAGCACCAGGATCAGCTTGGCGTTCATCAGGTCGACCTGCTCGTCGCTCAGGTCGCGCTGCGCGGCGATCAGCTCTTCGTAGAAGCCGTCGGGATCGGGAATGTTGGGCGTGTGGATCACCGGCATGTGGACGGACTCGCTTCAGTGCTGGGCCAGGCAGCGACGCATCGCGGCCTCGATCCGTGCCGGATCGAAGCGGCGCCAGCGCGCCGCCACATGCTGGTCGGGGCGGATCAGGTAGCAGGTGTCGGGCTGACCATCGTAGCGCTCGGTGAGCACGCCCTGCACATCGACGACATCGGTGCCCACGCGCAGCACGCGGGCTTGTAGGTTGCCGAGCGTCACGCGGTCGGGCCCGCCCTCGCCGCCGAAACGCAGCACCGTGAACCCGTCGCCCAGTTGCGGCAGCAGCCACGTGCTGGTGCCACCCTTCAGCAACGGCGCGTCGGCGCAGTTCGTGCCCGGCTTCATCGCGCCCTTGAACTCGGCTGCGTCGGGCGTGTTCAGCGACGAGTGCAGATACGGCGTCGGCGTCGACAGTCGCCCGCTGTTGACCAGCGGCCGCGCAAAGGGCTCGGACTTGGCCAGCTCGAGCACCGCGTCGCGAAAGCGCCGGCTGCCCTTGCTCTTGGGTGTGATGAAGTCGGTCGATCGCGTCGAGTTGCGCAGGTTGTCGTCGGCCGCGAAC
>Ga0209797_10000257_pt1 | contig 25694 bp, 23 predicted proteins | sample DOMMetBare3Fresh_2_FD_187472 | JGI IMG/M metagenome (GOLD analysis project Ga0209797, IMG submission 187472) | Wetland sediment microbial communities from St. Louis River estuary, USA, under dissolved organic matter induced mercury methylation -... | ecosystem: Environmental > Aquatic >... | reverse complement strand
CGCCGACGGCGAACATGGCCAGCGGATACACCTCGGTCTGCCGCCATCCCGCCTCCGCCGCCGCTTTCTCGTCGGGGCTGCCGGGGGTCGCCGCGGGCAGCGGGGCGAACGCGTCACCGGACGGGTCCAACCGGTCCTCGCCGATGAGCAGGACCCCACCCACCGCGAGCAGGAGCACGGTTCCCTGCAGGAACAGCGCCGGCCCGTCGACGGCTACGGCCGTCTGCGCGGCTAGCTGCTCGACGCCGCGCAGCGCATTCCAGACCACCAGCACGAACGCCACCACGAGCCCGCCGACCGCAAGCAGGACCTGGACCACGGGGCGGGCCGACCGGGCGACGAAGGCCTCGACCAGGACACCGGCCAGCGCCACGCCGAGGACGACGAGCACGGGTGAGAGTGCCGCGTACTCCAGGCTCGGCGTGGGGTAGACGTCGGCGAGCGCGGGGGTCACGGAGCGGTCCCTTCGGCGTCGACGGTCGGGGCCGGGTCGGAGACGCCGACCCGGTCGAGCGTCGTGGTCACGGCCGGGTTCACGACGTCCAGGACGGGCTTGGGGAAGAAGCCCAGGCCCACGAGCAGCACCACGAGCGGGACGACGGCGAGCATCTCGCGGCCGACCAGGTCCCGCATGCCGCGCACCGCTTCCGTGGCCGGTCCCGTGGCCACCCGCTGGAACCAGATGAGGATGTACAGCGCGGCCAGGACGATCCCCGCGGTGGCGATGACGGCGGCTACGGGATAGCGCGTGTAGGTGCCGACCATCACCAGGAACTCGCTGACGAACGTGGAAAGCCCTGGAAGGGCGAGACTGGCCAGCCCCATGACGAGGAACACCCCCGCCAGCAGCGGCGCGACCCGTTGGACGCCACCGTAGTCGGCGATCAGCTTGGACCCTCGTCTTCGGATCAGGTAGCCGGCCACGATCAGCAGGCCGGCCGTCGAGAAGCCGTGGTTCACCATGTACAGCGTGGAACCCGACTGACCTTGTGTCGTGAACGCGAAGATGCCCAGGGCGATGAACCCGAAGTGCGACAGCGACGTGTAGGCGACCAGGCGCAGCATGTCGGACTGGCCGATCGCCACCAGTGCGCCATAGACGATGCCGACGACGGCGATGACGACGACCGCAGGGGCGTAGTAGCGGGACGCGTCGGGGAAGAGCTGCAGGCAGTAGCGCAGCATGCCGAACGTCCCGACCTTGTCGAGCACACCGATGAGCAGGATGGAGGTGCCGGGCGTGGCCTCTGCGGCCGCATCCGGCAGCCAGGTGTGGAAGGGCCACAGCGGCGCCTTCACGGCGAAGGCGAAGAAGAAGCCGAGGAAGAGCATCTTCTGGGTGGCCGGGTCGATCGGCAGGTCGCGCAAAGCGAAGAAGTCGAACGTGCCGCCGGGAATGCTCCGGGTGGACACGACGTAGAGCCCGATCAGCGCCGCGAGCATGAGCAGGCCGCCGAGCAGGCTGTACAGCAGGAACTTCACGGCGGCGTACGACCGCTGGGCGCCGCCGAACGTCCCGATCAGGAAGTAGACGGGGACGAGCATGACCTCGAAGAACACGTAGAACAGGAACAAGTCGGTCGCCGAGAACACCCAGACGATGCACGCCTCGAGCGCCAGCATGAGGGCGAAGTACACCCTCGCCGGACGGGCGGACGTCTCGGCATCGTGCCAGCTCGACAGGATCACGACCGGGACGAGGACCGCGGCCATGGCGAGGAGCACCAGCGCGATCCCGTCGACGCCCACGGCGTAGGAGATGCCGAAGCGCGGGATCCAGTCGTAGCGCTCGGTGAACTGGAACGAGTCGCCTGCCGGGTCGTACTGGACGGCCATCACGACCGTCAGCACGAGGACCAGCAGCGAGACGCCCAAGGCCACCTGCTTGGCCAGCAGGTCGCGACCTCTCGGGATGGCGGCCACGACGACGGCGCCCGTCAGGGGCACCACGCCGAGCAGGGTCAGCCAGGGCACGCCGCTCACGTCAGATCCTCACCAACACGACGGCGGCCACGACGACGGCCGCGCCCACGAACATGGACATCGCGTAGGAACGGGCGAATCCGGTCTGCACCCGACGCAGGCGCCCGGACAGGCCCCCGATCGTCGCGGCCACCCCGTTCACGGAGCCGTCGACCACCCGGTTGTCGAAGAACACCAGCAGCCGGGTCAGGTACTGACCGGGACGCATGAACACCGTCTCGTTGAACGCGTCGCCGTACAGGTCGCGCCGGGCGGCGCGCGTCAACGGCGTGACCCCGGCCGGGGCCGTCTGAGGAACCGGGCGCTGGGCGTACTGGCGGAACGCCGCAGCCGCCGAGACCAGGACGACGGTCAGCGTCATGAGCGTCACGGCCACCGGAGACAACAGGTGCTCGACCTCGGGTTCCGGGCCGAACACCGGCTCGAGGAAGCGGACCAGGGGTGGTGCGCCCCCGAACGGCCACATGAGGGCGAGCCCACCGACCACGGAGAGGCCGGCAAGGACGATCATCGGCACGGTCATCACCCGGGGGGACTCGTGCGGCTTCACACCCTCGGCCCAGCGTTGCTCGCCGAAGAACGTCATCGCGACCATGCGGGTCATGTAGAAGGCGGTGATCGCCGCCCCGAGCAGCGCGGCCCCGCCGAACACCCAGCCGCGCAGGCCACCCTGGTCGAACGCCGCTTCGATGATCTTGTCCTTGGTGAAGTAGCCGGCGAACGGCGGGACGCCGATGATCGCCAGGTAGCCGAGCAGGAACGTCACGAAGGTCACGGGCATCCGCGCGCGCAGCGCGCCGTACCGGCGCATGTCGACCTCGTTGCCCATCCCGTGCATGACCGATCCGGCCCCGAGGAACAGGTCCGCCTTGAAGAACCCGTGGGCCAGCAGGTGGGCGATGCCGAACGCGTACCCCAGCGGGCCGAGGCCGACCGCGAGCACCATGTACCCGATCTGGCTCATCGTCGAGCCGGCGAGCGACTTCTTGATGTCGTCCTTGGCCGAACCGACGATGGCACCGAAGAGCAGGGTGACTGCCCCGACGACGACGACGGCCAGCCGGGCGTCAGGCGACAGGTCGTAGATGCCGTTGGAGCGGGCGATCAGGTAGACCCCGGCGGTGACCATGGTGGCGGCGTGGATGAGCGCGGAGACCGGCGTCGGGCCGGCCATGGCGTCGCCCAGCCAGGACTGCAGGGGGACCTGGGCGGACTTGCCGCAGGCCGCGAGCAGCAGCAGCAACCCCAGCGCCGTGACGACGCCCTGGGAAGCCTCGGGTGCCGCCTCGGCGACTCCGGCGATCGAGACGGTGCCGAACACGGCGAACATCACCATGATCGCGACGGAGAGGCCGAAGTCACCGACCCGGTTGACGACGAAGGCCTTCTTCGCCGCAGTCGCGTACTCGGGGTTGTGGTTCCAGAACCCGATGAGCAGGTACGAGGCGAGCCCGACCCCCTCCCAGCCGACGTACAGGGTGAGGTAGCTGTCCGACAGGACCAGCAGGAGCATCGCGGCGAGGAACAAGTTGAGGTAGGCGAAGAACCGGCGCTTGTCCGGGTCGTCGGCCATATAGCCCAGCGAGTAGACGTGGATGAGCCAGCCGACACCGGTCACCAGCAGGGCGAACGAGACCGAGAGGGGGTCGAGGAGCAGGCCGACGTCGACCTGGAATCCGCCGACCGGGACCCAGGAGTACAGGTGCTGGCCGATCGCCCGCTCAGCCTCGTCCCGGCCCAGCAGGGTGAGGAACATGGCGCCGGACAGCAGGAAAGCCAGGCCGGGCAGCGCGGTCGCGAGCAGCGGGCCGAAGCGGTCGGTGCGCCGACCGCCGACCAGCAGGACCACCGCACCGAGCACCGGCAGGCCGATGACCAGCCACAGCAGGGCGAACACCCCGGTCGCGGGGACCGCCTGCAGCGACTCGGTCGCGACGACGTCGGCGGCCGTCATGCGGCTCCCCTCGGATAGGTCTGCACGGTGGTCCTCATCGTCAGTACTTGAGCAGGTTCGCGTCGTCGATCGAGGCGGAGCGCCGGGTGCGGAAGATGGTCATGATGATGGCCAGGCCGACCACCACCTCGGATGCGGCGACCACCATGACGAAGAACGCGATCACCTGGCCGTCGAGGGCGCCGTTGGTCCGCGAGAACGTCACGAACGCGAGGTTGCACGCGTTCAGCATCAGCTCCACCGACATGAACACGACGATGGCGTTGCGTCGGACGAGCACGCCGACCGCCCCGATCGAGAACAGCAGGACGGACACCGTGAGGTAGTGCATCGGGCTCATCGCTCGTCCTCCGGCCCGGAGTCGATCTCGGGCACCACCTGGCTGGTCGGCGCCCGGGTGGCCCCGCGGGCCGACAGCGGCGCCGGCACGGAGAGCTCGGTCGGCGAACCGTCGGGCAGCAGCGCGGGCGTGTCCACGGCGTTGTGCCGGGCGTAGACGCCCGGCGGCGGCAGCGGCGTGGCATGCGGCCCGCGGATGCGGCGTCGCGAGAGCTGACGCTGGGTCGCGCGGGGGATGACCCGCTCCCGGTGGGCGAGCAGCATCGCGCCGACCGCCGCGGTGATGAGCAGCGCCGAGGTCAGCTCGAAGGCCCAGAGGTAGCGGGTGAACAGCAGCTCGGCCAGCCCTTCGACGTTGCCGCCCCGGGCCCGGTTGGCGGCCTCGACGCCGACGACCGGGGACAGCACGCTCTGCCCGAGCGCGCTGATCATCAGCGCACCGAAGCCGAGCCCGGCGAGCCCGGCGACCACGCGCTGACCGCGCAGCGTCTCGACCAGGGAGTCGGAGGCGTCGACGCCGACCAGCATGAGCACGAACAGGAACAGCATCATGACCGCGCCGGTGTAGACGACGACCTGGACGACGCCCAGGAACACCGCGCCCTGCATCACGTACAGGATCGCCAGGCTGATCATCGCCATGGCCAGCCACAGCGCGCTGTGCACCGCCCGGCGGCTGACCACCATCATCAGCCCGCCGAGCACCGCGAGCGGCCCGACGATCCAGAAGCCCACGCTCTGGGCACTGGAGGTGGCGGCCTCCACCAGCGGGAGGGCAGTCATGCGCCCTCCCCGTCGGCCCGGACGGCCGCCCCACGGGTCCGCTCGACCCATGCGACCTGCTCGGGCACCGCCTCGGTGACCTTCCCCCGGTAGTAGTCGCCCTCGTCGGTCCCGGGGACCATCGGGTGCGGAGGCTCGAGCATGCCCCGCAGCATGGGTGCCAGCAGGTCGGCCTTCTCGTAGATCAGGTCGGCCCGGTTGTCGTCGGCCAGCTCGAACTCGTTGCTCATCGTGAGCGCCCGGGTCGGACAGGCCTCGATGCACAGCCCGCAGAAGATGCAGCGCAGGTAGTTGATCTGGTAGACGCGGCCGTACCGCTCCCCGGGCGAGTAGCGCTCCTCGTCGGTGTTCTGCGCGCCCTCGACGTAGATCGCGTCAGCGGGACAGGCCCAGGCGCACAGCTCGCACCCGACGCACTTCTCCAGACCGTCGGGATGACGGTTGAGCAGGTGCCGCCCGTGGAAGCGAGGGGCGGTGGTCTTGACCTCCTCCGGGTACTGCTCGGTCGTCACCTTCTTGAACATCGTCCGGAAGGTCGTGACGAAGCCGCGGCCCGGGAGCTTGGCGTCAGGCACCGGGGCGCTCCTCGTGGGACTGGACGGAGACGGTGGCGGGCGCGTGCGCGGCGCCCGGGCGTGGCGGCAGCGGCGGCACGGGGTGTCCTCCGGCGAACGGGTCGGGGGGTGCCCGGTGGACGACCGCCGGGCGCTTGCGCTCGGCCCGGGCGTCCAGCATCGACCACACCAGCATGAGCAGCGCGGCAGCCACGAAGACCCCGATGACGACCCGGCCGAGGTCCGCTCCTCCCGAGCGCACCACCCGGACCGCCGCCACCGCGACGATCCAGACGAGCGAGGTCGGGATCAGCACCTTCCAGCCCAGCTTCATGAACTGGTCGTAGCGCAGGCGCGGGAGGGTGCCCCGCAGCCAGATGAAGACGAAGATGAACACGACCAGCTTGCTGAAGAACCAGATGAGCGGCCACCAGCCCTGGTTCGCCCCCGACCACAAGGAGATGGGCCACGGCGCTCGCCAGCCACCGAGGAACAGCGTGGTCGCGAGGGCGGACACCGTGACCAGGTTGACGTACTCGGCCAGGAAGAACAGGGCGAACTTCAACGAGCTGTACTCGGTGTGGAAGCCGCCGACCAGCTCGCCCTCGGCCTCCGGCAGGTCGAACGGGGCGCGGTTGGTCTCGCCCACCATGGAGATCACGTAGATGACGAACGACGGAAGCAGCAGGACGATGTACCAGCCCGGCAGCCCGATCGTGGTCCCGAACAGCTCGGCCGAGCCCCCGCCCGCCTGCGCCTCCACGATGGCCGACGTCGACATCGAGCCGGCCATCAGGAAGACCGCGACGAACGACAGTCCCATCGCGACCTCGTAGCTGATCATCTGCGCGCTGGACCTCAGCCCCCCGAGGAGCGGGTACGTCGACCCGCTCGACCAGCCGGCGAGGACGATGCCGTAGATCCCGACCGAGGCGACCGCGAGGATGTAGAGGACGGCGACGGGGAAGTCGGTCAGCTGCAGGGGCGTGCGGTGCCCGAAGATCGACACCTCGGGGCCGAAGGGGATGACGGCCCAGGTCAGGAACGCCGGGGTCACCGCGAGGATGGGCGCGAGGACGAAGACCGCCTTGTCGGCCGCCTTGGGGATGATGTCTTCCTTCAGGGCCAGCTTGACGCCGTCCATGAGTCCCTGGAGCAGGCCGAACGGGCCCACCCGGTTCGGCCCGATCCGCTGCTGCATGCGCGCGACCACCCGTCGCTCGCCCCAGATGTTGAGCAGGGTGAAGACGACGAGCACGACGAAGATGGCGACGGCCTTGAGCACGATCAGCCACCAGGGATCGGTCCCGAAGCCGGCGAGTTCCTCCGCCGTCCGGGCCGTGGCGGGCAGGGCGGTGGTCATGCGCCACCTCCGGGGGTCAACTGCACGACGGCTCCCGCAACGACCCCGAGATCACGATGGACGGCGCAGCCGCCGGAGTTCGTCGGCAGCCACACGACCGAGTCGGGCAGGTCAGCCACCTCCAGCGGCAGGCTGACCGAGCCGCCCTCGGTGGAGACGATCAGGGGCTGTCCGGCCGTGACGCCGAGAGCGGCCGCGGTCGCCGCCGACACCCGCGCGACGGCTGGGTGAGCGGTGCCCGCGAGGTGCGGCTCACCGTCCTGCAGGCGTCCGGCATCCAGCAGCAGCCGCCAGGTGGCGAGCACGGCTTGGCCCGGCCCGGACGGCGCGGGGGGGCTCGCGGCGGGGACCTCGGGGGCGGGCACCCGTCCACCCTGCCAGGTCTCCAGCTCGGCCAGCTCCACGCGCGCCGCCAGGGGGCCCGCGAGGCCGAGCGAGGTGCCCATCGCCTCGGCCAGCATGGCCAGCACGCGCGAGTCGGCCATGGCGCTGGACTCGCGGAGCACCTGGTCGAAGGGCCGGGCCCGACCCTCCCAGTTCACGAACGTCCCCGGCTTCTCGGTCATCGCCGCGACGGGCAGCACGACGTGCGCCCGCTCGGTGACGGCGCTGGCACCCAGCTCGAGGCTGACCAGGAAGGGCACCGCGTCCAACGCGGCGAGGGCCGCTCCGGGGTCGGCGAGGTCGTCGACTTCCACCCCGCCGACGACGAGGGCGCCCAGGGAACCGGAGCGGGCCGCGGCCAGCATGGCCTCGACATCGCGCCCCGGCTCGGTCGGCAGGGTGGGTACGCCCCAGGCCGCGGCCGTGTCGACCCGGGCGGTCGCGTCGACCACCGGCCGGCCACCGGGCAGCAGCGTCGGGAGGGCGCCGGCCTCCACGGCACCGCGTTCGCCGGCCCGCCGCGGCACCCAGCCCAACCGGGCGCCCGTTTCGGCGGCCAGCGACGCGGCCGCCGACAACGCGCCAGGAGACGTGGCGAGTCGCTCCCCGACGAGCAGCACCGACCCCGGCTCCCTCAGCATCCGGGCGACCTCCGCCTGTGCGGCATCCTGCGGGGAGTCGGCGGCCAGGGCGGTGAGCACCTGCGCCTCGGCCCCCGGGAGCGCCGCCAGCAGTCGCGCCTGCAGCTTCTCGCTGCCTCTGGAGCGCCACGCGGCCACCGTGACGACGGACAGACCGCGGGCACGCACGGCCTTGCGCAGCCGCAGGAACACGATCGGCGACTCGTCCTCTGGCTCCACGCCGGCGAGGACGACGACCGGAGCGGCGTCCAGGTCGGCGTACGTCGGGCTGGCGGGGTCGTCGACGCCGCGACCAGCCACGCAGGCGGTGAGGAAGTCGGTCTCCTCCGCGGAGGTCGGGCGGGCCCGGAAGTCGATGTCGTTGGTGCCGAGGGCGACCCGCGCGAACTTCGCGTAGGCGTAGGCGTCCTCGAGGGTGGCTCGGCCGCCCACCAGGACGCCGGTGCCGCCGGCGGCGCGCGCGGTGATCAGCCCGGCCGCCGCCGTCGCCAGCGCGTCCGGCCAGGAGGTGGGCACCAGCCGGCCGGACTCGTCACGGACCAGCGGGGCGGTGAGCCGGTCAGGGGAGGAGGCGTAGGTGAACGCCCAGCGCCCCTTGTCGCAGTTCCACTCCTCGTTGACGAGGGGATCGTCGCCGGCGAGCCGGCGCAGCACGGTGCTGCGCCGGTAGTCGGTGCGCAGGGCGCAGCCCGAGGCGCAGTGCTCGCACGCCGTCGGCACCGAGACCAGGTCGAACGGGCGCGACCGGAAGCGGTAGGCGGTGCCGGTCAGCGCGCCGACCGGGCAGATCTGCACGGTGTTGCCCGAGAAGTAGGAGTTGAAGGGCTGCACGGCGTAGACGCCCACCTGCTGCTGCGTTCCCCGCTCCAGCAGCTCGATGAACGGGTCCCCCGCGATCTGCGCCGCGAACCGGGTGCACCGAGCGCAGGAGATGCAGCGCTCCCGGTCGAGCAGCACCTGGCTGGAGAGCGGGATCGGCTTGGGGAACGTCCGCTTCGGTCCCTCGAACCGGGACTCCCCCCGGCCGTTGCTCATCGCCTGGTTCTGCAGGGGACACTCGCCGCCCTTGTCGCAGATCGGGCAGTCCAGGGGATGGTTGATGAGGAGGAGCTCCATGACCCCGTGCTGGGCCTTGTCGGCCATCGGCGAGGTGAGCTGGGTGCGCACCACCATGCCCTCGGTGACCGTCGTCGTGCACGAGGCCAGCGGCTTCTTCTGACCCTCGACCTCGACCAGGCACTGCCGACAGGCACCGACCGGGTCCAGCAGCGGGTGGTCGCAGAACCTCGGGATCACCACCCCCAGCAGCTCCGCCGCTCGGATGACGAGGGTGCCCTTGGGCACGCTGACCGACATCCCGTCGATGGTGAGCGTGACCAGGTCGCTGCGGGGCTGGAGCTCGCCGCCGGAGGACGGGCTGGAGGTCGTCACGGTCATCAGGCGCTCGCTCCCGCGAAGACGGTGGCGGCAACGGGGTCGAACGGGCAGCCACCCTGCTCGACGTGGGCGAGGTACTCGTCGCGGAAGTACTCGATGGACGACGTGATGGGGCTGGTCGCTCCGTCGCCGAGGGCGCAGAACGCGCGCCCCAGGATGTTGTCGCACAGGTCCAGGAGGGTGTCGAGGTCACCGGCGGTGCCCCCGCCCCGCTCCAGCCGGTCGAGCAGCTGGACGAGCCAGTAGGTGCCCTCGCGGCACGGGGTGCACTTGCCGCACGACTCGTGCCGGTAGAACTCGGTCCAGCGCAGGACCGCACGGACCACGCAGGTGGTGTCGTCGAAGATCTGCAGGGCCTTGGTGCCGAGCATGGAGCCGGCGGCCCCGACCGCCTCGTAGTCCAGGGGGACGTCGAGGTGGGCCGCGGTGAGCAGCGGCGTGGAGGACCCTCCCGGCGTCCAGAACTTCAGCTCGTGGCCCTCGCGGACATCACCGGCCAGGTCCAGCAGCTCGCGCAGGGTGACCCCGAGCGGTGCTTCGTACTGGCCCGGGCGGGTGACGTGGCCGGACAGCGAGTACAGGGTGAACCCGGCCGACTTCTCGGTCCCCATGGACCGGAACCAGTCGGCCCCGGCGTTGACGATGGCCGGCACGCTGGCGATGGACTCGACGTTGTTGACGACCGTGGGGCAGGCGTACAGACCGGCCACCGCCGGGAAAGGCGGCCGCAGCCGGGGCTGGCCGCGTCGGCCCTCCAAGGAGTCCAGCAGGGCGGTCTCCTCGCCGCAGATGTAGGCCCCAGCCCCGATGTGCACGGTGATGTCGAGGTCGTAGCCGCTGCCCAGGATGTCGCGTCCGAGGTAGCCGGCGGCGGCCGCCTCGGCGACCGCGGCCTGCACCCTGCGGACGACGTGCACGATCTCGCCCCGGATGTAGATGAACGCGTGGTGGGCGCTGATGGCGTACGAGGCGATGATCATGCCCTCGACGAGGGCGTGCGGGTTCGCCATCAGCAAGGGGGTGTCCTTGCAGGTGCCTGGCTCGGACTCGTCGGCGTTGACGACCAGGTAGTGCGGCTTCCCGTCGTCCTTGGGGATGAAGCCCCACTTCATGCCGGTGGGGAACCCGGCGCCGCCACGGCCGCGCAGGCCGGAGTCCTTGACCAGCTGGGTGATCTCGTCCGGGTGCCGAGCGAGCACGCCCGGCAGTGACTGGTACCCGCCGTGACGGCGGTAACCCTCGAGGGTGAACGAGTCGGGCTCGTCCCAGTGGGCGGACAGCACGGGGGTCAGCGGCACGGTCAGCCCTTCTTCGCCGCGGTGGTCTTCGTGGTGGCAGGCGCCGGCGGGGCGGACTCGCCCCGCTGCCGGGCGAGCTCGAGGCCGGCCAGGGACGCCGGACCCGCCGACGGCCCCTCGCCGGCCAGCCCGTCGGGGAAGCCGGCGAGCACCCGCTCGACGTCGCGGAACCGGCAGACCTTCGGTCCGCGGGTGGAGACGACCTCCTCGCCGGCACGGAGCCGGTCGACGACGTCCTTGGCGCTCGAGACCGTCTGGTTGTCGAAGAACTCCCAGTTGACCATGACGACCGGTGCGTAGTCGCACGCGGCGTTGCACTCGATGTGCTCCAAGGTGACCACACCGTCGGCGGTGGTCTCGTCGTTGCCGACGTCCAGGTGCTCCTTGAGCCCGACGAAGATCGCGTCGCCGCCCATGATCGCGCACAGCGTGTTGGTGCAGACCCCGACGAGGTAGTCGCCTACCGGCCGGCGCTTGTACATCGAGTAGAACGTCGCCACGGCTGACACCTCCGCGGTGCTCAGCCCGAGGAGGTCGGCGCACAGCTCGATCCCCTCCGGGGTGACGTACCCCTCCTCAGCCTGGACCAGGTGCAGCATCGGCAGCAGCGCCGATCGCGCGTGCGGGTAGCGCGCCATGATGCCGCGCATCTCGGCCTGGGTGTCGTCGGTCAGCGACATGTCAGCGGTCCACTCCACCCATGACGGGGTCGATCGAGGCGACGGCGGCGACGACGTCGGCGACCTGGCCGCCCTCGCACATCGCCGCGACGGCCTGCAGGTTGGTGAACGACGGGTCGCGGAAGTGCACCCGGTAGGGGCGGGTTCCGCCGTCGGCGACCATGTGCACGCCCAGCTCGCCACGCGGCGACTCCACGGCCTGGTAGACCTGGCCGGGAGGAACGCGGAACCCCTCGGTCACCAGCTTGAAGTGGTGGATCAGGGCCTCCATGGACTCGCCCATGATGTGCCGAATGTGGTCGAGTGAGTTGCCCAGGCCGTCGGATCCGAGCGCCAGCTGGGCCGGCCACGCGATCTTCTTGTCCTCGACCATGACCGGACCGGGCCGCAGCTTGTCCAGGCACTGCTCGACGATCTTGACCGACTCGTTCAGCTCGGCCAGCCGGATCAGGAACCGGCCGTAGGCGTCGCAGCTGGTCTTGGTGACCACGTCGAAGTCGTAGCCCTCGTAGCCACAGTAGGGCTGGGTCTTGCGCAGGTCCCAGGGCAGCCCGGTGGCCCGCAGCACCGGCCCGGTGACGCCCAGCGCCATGCAGCCGGCGAGGTCGAGATAGCCGATGCCGTTGGTCCGCGCCATCCAGACCCCGTTGTCGACCAGCAGGTTCGCCGTGTCGCTGAAGTTCTTGCGCAGGTGGCCGAGGGTCTCGGCGATCGTGTCGACGGCTCCCGGGGGGAGGTCCTGGGCGACGCCGCCCGGCCGGATGTAGGCATGGTTCATCCGCAGCCCGGTGACCAGCTCGAAGATGTCGAGCACCATCTCGCGCTCACGGAACCCGAAGATCATGGCGGTCAGCGCGCCGAGCTCCATCCCGCCGGTGGCCAGGCAGACCAGGTGGGAGCTGATCCGGTTCAGCTCCATCAGCATCACCCGGATGACCGTGGCCCGCTCGGGCACCTGCTCGGTGATCCCGAGCAGCCGCTCGACCGCCAGGCAGTAAGCCGTCTCGTTGAAGAACGGTGACAGGTAGTCCATGCGGGTGACGAAGGTGACGCCCTGGGTCCACGAGCGGTACTCGAGGTTCTTCTCGATCCCGGTGTGCAGGTAGCCGATCCCGCACCTCGCCTCGGTCACCGTCTCGCCGTCGAGCTCGAGGATCAGCCGCAACACGCCGTGGGTCGACGGGTGCTGTGGACCCATGTTGACGACGACGCGTTCGGAGCGCGTGTCGTGGACCCCCTGGACCACCGAGTCCCAGTCCTGGCCGGTGACCGTGAAGACGATGCCTTCGGTGGTCTCGCGGGAGCCCGCATAGGCCGCAGCGGTGTCCGCATCGGCCGCGGACGCGGCGTAGGTGACGTCGTCGTGCGTGGTCATCAGCTGTACGACCTCCGCTCGTCGGGCGGCGGGATCTCGGCACCCTTGTACTCGACGGGGATACCACCCAATGGGTAGTCCTTGCGCTGCGGATGACCGGGCCAGTCATCGGGCATCAGGATCCGGGTCAGCGCCGGATGACCGTCGAAGACGATGCCGAAGAAGTCCCACGTCTCCCGCTCGTGCCAGTCGTTCGACGGGTGCACCGCGACGATGGACGGGATGTGGGGGTCGGCGTCGGGGACGGCCACCTCGACCCTGACCCGCCGGTTGTGCGTGTAGGACAGCAGAGGGTAGACCGCGTGCAGCTCGCGTCCGGTCTCCTCCGGGAAGTGCGCCCCCGAGACTCCGAGGCACATCTCGAAACGCAGCGACGGCTCGTCCCGGAGGGTCCGCATGAACCCGACGAGATGCTCCGGTCGGACGTGGTAGGTCAGCTCGCCCCGGTCGACCACGACGCTCTCGATCGCCGCGGCCGGATCGGGCAGGTGCCGCTCGATCGCGTCGGCCACCTCGTCGAACCACCCGCTGTAGGGCCGGCTGGAGGCGACCGGGAGGGCCACGTGCCGGACCACGCCGCCGTACCCCGAGGTGTCCCCCGTGCCGCGCACACCGAACATGCCGTGCCGTTGGGCGACCACCTCGACCGCGGTGGGCTGGGTCGTCTCGACTCGCTCGGGGAGCAGCGGAGCGTCGGTCACCTGAGCAGCCCCTTCATCAGCGACGTCGGGGTCGCGACGAGCGCGGCCTGCTCGCGGGACTGCTCCTCGGCCCGCCGGTGCGGACCCAGCTTCTCGTGCTGGATCTGGTCGTGGAGCTTCAGGATGGCGTCCATGAGCATCTCCGGCCGCGGCGGGCAGCCGGGCAGGTACATGTCGACGGGGACGACGTGGTCGACACCCTGGACGATCGCGTAGTTGTTGAACATCCCGCCCGAGGAGGCGCAGGCACCCATCGACAGGACCCACTTGGGCGAGGCCATCTGGTCGTAGATCTGCCGGAGCACGGGAGCCATCTTCTGGCTCACCCGGCCCGCGACGATCATCAGGTCCGCCTGCCGGGGCGACGCCCGGAACACCTCCATGCCGAACCGGGCGAGGTCGTAGCGGCCGGCGCCGGTGGCCATCATCTCGATGGCGCAGCAGGCCAGGCCGAACGTCGCGGGCCACAGCGAGTTCTTCCGGGCGTAGCCGACCAGGCCCTCGACGGTCGTCAGCAGGACGCCGCTCGGCAGCTTCTCCTCGAGGCCCATGACTACTCCGGTTCCCTGGTCAGTCCCACTCGAGCCCGCCCCGGCGCCACACGAAGGCGTAGGCGACGCCGAGCGTCGCGATGAACAGCACCATCTCGACGAGTCCGAACACGCCGAGCTCGTCGAACGCGACCGCCCACGGGTAGAGGAAGACGATCTCGATGTCGAAGATGATGAAGAGCATGGCCGTCAGGTAGTACTTGACCGGGAAACGTCCGCCACCGATCGGCTGGGGGGTCGGCTCGATCCCGCACTCGTAGGCGTCGAGCCTGGCCCGGTTGTACCGCTTGGGTCCGGCCAGCGAGCCGGCCACGACCGAGAACAGGGCGAAGGCGAGCGCGACGGCTCCGAGGACGAGGATCGGTACTGAGGCGTTCACGCCGTCACGTCCCCTCTCCACTGCGCGCCGCGGCCGACCGGGGCACCGGCCATCGGCCGGGCCCGCCCATCCTAGGTCCGTCGGGGGTCCCGCCCGCGGCGGGTCGGCCGAGCACGGCTAGGCGGCCGGGGCGACTCGGCTGAGACCGTTGATCACCCGGTCCATGGCGTCGCCGCCGCGGGGGTCGGTCAGGTTGGCGAGCAGTTTGAGGGTGAAGCGCATGAGCGTCGGGTGCGGCAGCCCGCGCTGCGCGGCCAGCTTCATGACCGAAGGGTTGCCGATCAGCTTCACGAACAGTCGGCCGAGGGTGTAGTAGCCCCCGTACGTGTCCTTGAGCGCCCGCGGGTAGGCGAGCAGCGCCCGCTCGCGCTCGGCCCCTGACCGCCGGGCGAGGGCCTGGACGACCACGTCGGCCGCCAACGACCCGGACTCCATCGCGTAGGCGATGCCCTCCCCGTTGAAGGGGTTCACCATGCCCCCCGCGTCGCCGACCAGGAGCAGACCGTCGCGATAGTGCGGCTGCCGGTTGAAGCCCATGGGCAGAGCCGCTCCGCGCACGGGCGTGGTCATGTGCTCGTCGCGAAAGCCCCACTCCTCGGGCGTGTGGTCGAGCCAGCCCTTGAGCAGGCGGCGGTAGTCGACGTGCTGGAACGCGGCGCTGGTGTTGAGGATGCCCAGCCCGACGTTCGAGGTGCCGTCACCCATGCCGAACACCCAGCCGTAGCCGGGCAGCAGCGTGTCGCCGTCCCAGAGCTCCAGCCAGGACTCGAGGTAGTCGTCGTCGTGCCGGGGGCTGGTGTAGTAGGTGCGCACGGCCACCCCCATCGGCCGGTCGTCGCGCGGGCGTCGGCCCACGGAGAGCGAGAGCCGCGAGGAGTTGCCGTCGGCGGCCACCACCAGCGGAGCGCGGTACGTCGCCTCCGGGCCACGGCCGACCCGAGCGGTGACCCCGACGACCCGCCCGGTGCGCTCGTCGAGGACGGGCCCGGTCACCGCGGTCTGTTCATGCAGCCGGGCCCCGGCCTTCTGGGCGGCCCGCGCAAGCAGCTCGTCGAAGTCCACGCGCTTGCGGACCAGGCCGAACGACGGGTACTCGGCGAGGTCCGGCCAGGCCAGCTGCAGCCGGTGGCCGCCCCCGATGATCCGCAGCCCGCGGTTGTGCAGCCAGCCGGCCTCGGTCGAGACGTCGACGCCCATGGCCACGAGGGACTTCACCGCGCGGGGGGTGAGCCCGTCGCCGCACACCTTCTCGCGCGGGAAGGCGGTCTTCTCGAGCAGCAGCACGTCGAGGCCGGCCTGGGCGAGATGGTAGGCGGTCGCCGACCCCGAAGGGCCCGCCCCGACGACGATGACGTCGGCGTCCTGGTCCCCCTGCTGGGCGACCGCGGTGTCGGACACGTGACTGACCCCTCGCTTGTGAACGCTTTCACGAACAGCGCCGAGTCTAGGGCCAGCTCGCGGCCGCCGCCCGCTACGGCTCGGGACGGTACGCCCGGTGCAGCGCGACGATCCCCCCCGTCAGGTTCCGCCAGGCCACCCGGTGCCAGCCTGCCTCGGCGACCACGGCCGCAAGCGCGGCCTGGTCCGGCCACGACCGAATCGACTCGGCGAGGTAGACGTACGCGTCCGGGTTGCTGCTCGTCCCCCGGGCCACACTGGGCAGGGCTCGCATCAGGTACTCGGTGTACGCCGTACGGAACGGCGCCCAGGTCGGTCGGCTGAACTCGCAGACGACGAGGCGGCCGCCCGGGCGGGTCACCCGCAGCATCTCGCGCAGCCCAGCAGCCGTCTGGTGGACGTTGCGCAGCCCGAACGAGATGGTCACCACGTCGAACACGGCCTCTGCGAACGGCAGCCGGAGCGCGTCACCGGCCACGAAGTCCAGACCGGGCTGACGCCGCTTGCCGACCTCGAGCATGCCCAGGGAGAAGTCGCAGGGGACGACCACCGCCCCGGCGTCGGCGAACGGCCGGCTCGACGTGCCCGTCCCGGCTGCGAGGTCAAGGACCCGCTCCCCCGGGCGGGCGTCGACCGCAGCGACCACGGCCGATCGCCAGGCCCGGGTGCGGCCCAGCGACAGCACGTCATTCGTGAGGTCGTAGCGGGCCGCCACGTCGTCGAACATCGCGGCCACCTCGTGCGGCTGCTTGTCCAGACGAGCCCGGGTCACGGGGCGCAGTCTCTCACCGGCGGCGTCGGTCAGGCTCGGCGTGGACCGTCGTTCGTCTCGACCACCGCGGCCAGATGCACGGTCGGTCACACCTGGTCAGCCGAGGAGCGGTAGACAGGGCCCATGCGCTACGGCCTCACCGTCCCCTTCGACGGCCTGCCCCTGCCCGACCAGCGCGACCTGGTCGCCGCCCTCCCGGACCTCGGCTACACCGACGTGTGGTCGTCGGAGACCGCGGGCGCCGACGCGTTCACGCCGCTGGTGCTGGCCTCGCAGTGGGCGCCCTCGCTGCGGCTCGGGACCGCGATCGTGCCCGTGCACACCCGGGGGGCCGCCCTGCTCGCGCAGAGCTTCGCGACCCTGGCCGCGCTCGCCCCGGGCCGGGTGGTCGCCGGCATCGGCGCCTCCAGCGAGGTCATCGTCCGCGGCTGGAACGGGCTGCCGTACGAGCATCCGTACGGACGGGTGCGCGACACGCTGCGGTTCCTGCGGGCGGCCTTCGCCGGGGGGAAGGTGGACGCCGAGTACGAGACGTTCACGGTCCGCGGCTTTCGACCGGCCCTGGTGCCCGAGCCGGCGCCTCCGGTCGTCCTGGCCGCGCTGCGCGAGGGCATGCTGCGGCTGGCCGGCCGCGAGGCCGACGGGGCGATCCTCAACTGGCTGGGTGCGGACGACGTCCCTCAGGCGACCGCTGTGCTGAACGACGCGGCCGCCGGGGCCCCGCGCGAGGTCGTGGCCCGAGTCTTCGTGGCCCCGGTCGACGACCCGGCCCTGGTGCGAGCCGCCGCGAAGCGGCTGGTCGCCGCCTACCTCACGGTGCCGGCGTACGCGGCCTTCCACGAGTGGCTGGGCCACGGCGAGCGGCTGGCCGCCACCTGGCGCCTGTGGTCGGACGGCGACCGCACCGGTGCCGCCGAGGCGGTGTCCGACGACCTGGTCGACGAGCTGGTCGTGCACGGCCCGCCCGCGGCCTGCCGCGAGCAGGTCCAGCGCTACGTCGATGCCGGCGTCACGACCCCGGTGCTCGCCCTGCTGCCGTTCGGGTACGACCTCGCGGCCGCCGTCCAGGATCTCGCTCCCCGCTAGTGGTCCTCCTCGAGCGAGGCCCTGATCGCCACCTGGAAGCGGCGCATCCCGGCGATCCAGCGGTCGGGGTCGGCGGCCTTGTCCCGCCAGTACTGCGCGACCTCCGGATGGGTGAGCACGAGGAACCGCTCCGCCCGCAGCCCGTCGACGACGGCGTCGGCGGCCTGCTCGGGGGAGAGCACCGGCTGCGCGGCCACGCTGGCGCCCTCGAGGCGCCCCAGCCCGCCGCGCAGCATCCCGGTCTCGACGCCCATCGGGCAGATGCACGAGACCTTCAGGCCCTGGTCGCCGTAGGTCACGGCGAGCCACTCCGCGAACCCAACGGCTGCGTGCTTGGTCACCGAGTAGGGGGCGTTGCCGAGGTTGGTGAGCAGCCCCGCGGCACTCGCGGTGGTCACGAACGATCCACCGCCGCGCGCCAGCATGCCGGGGACGACGGCCCGCGCCGCATGCACGTGCGCCATGACGTTGACGTCCCAGCAGGCCTGCCAGACGTCGTCGCCGGCCTCGAGGCCCTGCCCGCCGCCGATCCCGGCATTCGCCAGGAACAGGTCGATCCGGCCGTACCTCGCCTCGGCCCGTGCCACCAGCGCCCGCACCGCAGCGGGGTCGGCGACGTCCGCGACCTCCGTGTCGACGGCGAGCTCCGGATGCCGCGCCCGCAGCTCGTCGGCCAGGACGAGGGTGCCGGGCCGGTCGACGTCGACCAGGACGATCGCGCGGGGGTCCTCGGCGGCGAACCGGACGGCGAGCGCCCGCCCGATGCCGTGCGCGGCACCGGTCACCACGCACACCGCACCGGGGATCTCCACGGCGGCAGCCTAGGAGACTGGATCGGGCCGAGCCCCACGACCTGCCTACGGCGGCAGATCGCCGTACGCTGAGCGGCGTTGTGTCCACCGCCCCCGTGGTCGCCCCCACGTCCGCGCGCACGCTGCCCGTCGACGATCCGGTCGAGCTGATCCCCCGGCTGCCGGCCGACGGCGCCCTCGCCTGGGTCCGGCAGGGCGAGGGGCTCGTCGGGTGGGGGGAGGCCGCGCGCTTCGAGACGTCCGGGCCGGACCGGTTCGCTGAGGCCGAGCAATGGTGGACGGCCTACCAGCGCAGCCTGGTCGTCGACGACCCGATCGGGCTCCCTGGCACCGGACCGGTGGCGTTCGCCACCTTCGCCTTCGACCCCCGGCCCGGTCTGGCCACGCTGGTGGTCCCCTCGGTGGTGCTGGGACGGCGGGCCGGTCGCGCCTGGCTGACCGTCCTGGGCGATCCCGGGCACTCCACCGTCGGCGTGCCGGCACCGACCCGTCCGGGCGGGTTCGGCCGCATCCGCTACTCCGAGGGCAGCCGAACCGCCCCCGACTGGGAGTCATCGGTCGGCGCGGCGGTGCAGCGCATCGTCCGGGGCGAGCTGGACAAGGTGGTGCTCGCGCGCGACCTCGTGGCCACCGCCGACGAGCCGATCGACCCGCGGGTGCTCATGCGACGGCTCGCGCAGCGCTACCCGGACTGCTGGACGTTCTGCGTCGACCAGCTGGTCGGCGCGACCCCCGAGCTGCTCGTCCGCCGCGTGGGCGGCTCGGTGACCTCGCGGGTCCTCGCCGGCACGGTGTCGAGGCTGGGCGACGACGCCGCCGACGGCCGCCTGGCGTCGGCGCTGCTCGGCTCGGACAAGGACCTCGAGGAGCACGTGCTGGCCGTGCGGTCGGTCGCGGCGGCCCTCGCGGACCACTGCACCGACCTCGAGGTGCCGACCGAGCCGCGGGTGCTCACCCTGGCCAACGTGCAGCACCTGGTCACCGACGTCACGGGCCGTCTGGCCGACGGCGCGTCGGCGCTGGCCCTGGCCGACGCGCTGCATCCGACGGCGGCGGTGTGCGGCACCCCGACCGACGTCGCCCTGCGGCTGATCCGCGAGCTCGAGGGCATGGACCGGGGCGGCTACGCCGGGCCGGTCGGCTGGGTGGGCCGAGACGGTGACGGCGAGTTCGGCATCGCCCTGCGCTGCGCGGAGGTCTCGGGTCAGCGGGCCCGGCTGTTCGCCGGCTGCGGCATCGTCGCCGGCTCCAACCCCGAGGCCGAGCTCGCCGAGGCCCAGGCCAAGCTCGTCGCCGTGCGCGACGCACTCGAGGCGGACGACTGATCGACCCCTAGCGACGCGAGGGTGCCGGTCGCTCAGCCGGGAGCGACCGCGCTCACCGCCCGGGCGACCGCGGCGGCCAGCCGCTCGTGCAGGTCCCTGGCGCCGGTCCGGTCGGTCCGGATCTGCACCACCTGCAGCCCACCGCGCGGGTCCAGCACGGCGTCCACCAGCCCGGCGGTGTCGCTGACCCGCACGTGGGGGGTCTGGGTGGCCCCGCACAGCGCCGCCAGATCCACCCCGTGCGGCGTGCCGAACACCCGCTCGAAGCCCGCGGCGTGCTCGGGCCCGCCCTGCTCGAGCAGGGCGAAGACCCCGCCGCCGTCGTTGTCGACGACGACGACGGTCAGGTCGGGACGAGGCTCGTCGGGGCCGATGACCAGCCCGTTGGCGTCGTGCAGCAGGGTGAGGTCGCCCAGCAGCGCGAATGCGCGACCGCCCCCGGCCGCCTGCCAGGCGAGGGCTGCCCCCACGGCCGTGGAGACCGTGCCGTCGATGCCCGACGCCCCTCGATTGGCCAGCACGGTGACGCCGTCGCGCGGATGGCCGGCGAGGAACAGGTCGCGCAGCGGCAACGACGAGCCGGCGACCAGCAGAGAGCCGGCCGGCAGCGCCGACAGAAGATCCCGGGCGACCCGGGGCTGACCGGCCGGGTCGGCGTCGAGCACCTCGTCGATCGCCGAGCGGGCGGCCGCCCCGGCGCGGCGCCAGCCCGCCAGCCACTGCGCGTCGACGTCCGGGCGGTGCGAACCCGGCTCGGGCACGGCCGCGAGGACGACCCGGGCCGTGCGGGCGGCATCCGGGTAGCGCGGCCCCGGGGAGACGACGTGGACGTCGACGGCGGGGTCGGTGAGCAGTTCGTGCACGGGCCGGGCGAGGGTCGGACGGCCGACCACGAGGACCCGGTCCGGTCGGAGCCGGTCGAGGAACCCTGGTGTGGCGAGCAGCAGCGCGCCGCCCGGTACGGCGTTGGGCCCCGACCGGGCGTGGCCGCTCGGCTCGGACAGCACCGGCCAGCCGCGCGCCTGCGCGAGTCGCACGGCCGCCGCGCCCTCCGTCGGTGGGGCGTCGCCGACCACGACGAGGGTTCGGGCCGGGCCGTCGTCCGCGGCGGCCGGTGCGGTGAGCGCCGTCCGGACGGCCACCCAGGGCAGCCCGCCCGCGCGGCCGTCCAGCGGCTCCGGCCAGTCCGGATCCAGGTCAGGCACCAACGGCTCGCGCAGGGCCAGATTCAGGTGCACCGGGCCCGGGTCGGCGGTCCGCAGGCCGCGGGCCGCGGCCAGCGCCCGGCCCACGAGCGCACGCCAGTAGCCGTTCTGCCCGGCTCGCCGCTCCGGCACGCCCACCTCGTGGAACAGCCGCACCGCCGGGCCGTAGAGGCCGAGCTGGGGCACGGTCTGGTTGGCACCGGTGGACCGCAGGTCGGGCGGGCGGTCGGCGGTGAGCAGCACGAGGGGGACGCCGGCCTCGGCCGACTCCAGGACGGCCGGGTGCAGGTTCGCCGTCGCGGTCCCCGACGTCGTCAGCACCGCGACGGGCTGGCCGGACGCCCTGGCGAGGCCGAGGGCGAGGAAGCCCGCCGAGCGCTCGTCGATGCGCACGTGCAGGCGCAGCAGCCCAGCGGCGTCGGCCGCGTGCAGGGCCATGGCCATCGGCGCCGATCGCGAGCCGGGGGCGAGCACCGCCTCGCGCACCCCCCCACGCACGAGCTCGTCGACGAGCACGCGGGCCAGCGCAGTGGAGGGGTTCACGGTCCCGCCATGATCGCGTACGCCGAGGCGAGGTGCGACCGCCACCACCGACGCCGCCCGGGGTCGGCCGCCAGCTCGGCGAGCAGGGCGGGCACCGGCTCCGGTCGACGCACCGCGAGATGGCCGTCCACCGGGAGCAGCCGGTCGCCGACCACGTCGGCAGCCAGCAGCCGGCCGCTGCCCAGACCGCAGGCGTGGGGCAGCGCGGGCAGCGCGGCGGCCAGAGCCACCCCGGCGGAGAGCCCGACGGAGGTGTCGAGCGCGCTGGACACGACGGCCGGCAGGCCGGCCGCCCGGGCTACCCGCAGCGCCGCCCGCAGCCCGCCGAGCGGGGCCACCTTGATCACGACGACGTCAGCGGCCTCGCGCAGGCCGGCCACCCGCTCGGGCTCCGCCGCGCGGCGGATCCCCTCGTCGACGGCGAGCGGCACGCCGGGGACCCGGCGGCGCAGCTCGGCCATCTCGGCCAGCGTCCGGCACGGCTGCTCGGCATACTCGAGCGCCCCGTCCGCGGTCAGGGCGCGCAGGGCACGGGCGGCCGACTCGACGTCCCAGGCCCCGTTGGCGTCCACCCGGACCAGGCCGCCCGGGCCGAGCGCCTCGCGCACTGCGGCGACCCGGGCGAGGTCGTCGTCGAGGGTCTGCCCGGGTTCGGCCACCTTGACCTTGGCGGTGCGGCAGCCGCCGGACTCCCGGACCAGCCGGGCCGCGGCCTCCGGCGGCACGGCCGGGACGATCGCGTTGACCGGGACCCGGTCCCGCAGCGGCGACGGCCAGCCACCCCACCCACCCTCGACCGCAGCCGCCAGCCAACGGGCTGCCTCGGCGGGCGGGTACTCGGGGAAGGGCGCGAACTCCCCCCAGCCGGTCGGGCCGTCGAGCAGCACCGCCTCGCGGACGGTCACCCCGCGGAACCTGGTGGTCAGCGGCACGGCGACCACGTGGGCGGCGGCCAGCAGCTCGCCCAGCGTCGGCAGGCCACCCACCCCGTCAGGGCCGACGTGGGAACGGCGAGAAGTCGGGCGGCCGGCGCTGCTGGTAGGCGTTGCGACCCTCCTGGCCCTCCTCGGTCAGGTAGAAGAGCAGCGTCGCGTCCCCCGCCAGCTGCTGGATGCCGGCGAGGCCGTCGTCGGCGGCGTTCAGGCTGGCCTTGAGCATCCGCAGCGCGAGTGGCGACAGCTCGAGCATCCGCCGGCACCAGGCGACGGTCTCCTCCTCCAGCGCCGCGAGCGGGACAACGGCGTTGACCAGGCCCCACTCGAGCGCGGTGCTCGCGTCGTACTGGCGGCAGAGGAACCAGATCTCCCTGGCCCGCTTCTGCCCGATCTGCCGGGCCAGCAGTCCCGAGCCGTATCCACCGTCGAAGCTGCCCACCATCGGGCCGGTCTGGCCGAACCGGGCGTTGTCCGCGGCGATCGTGAGGTCGCACACGATGTGCAGGACGTGGCCGCCGCCGATCGCGTAGCCGGCGACCATGGCGACCACCGGCTTCGGCGTCCGGCGGATCTGGACCTGCAGGTCGAGCACGTTCAGCCGACCGATGCCCTTGCGACCCACCTCGTCGTCCCCGAGATAGCCGTCGTCCCCCCGGACCATCTGGTCACCACCGGAGCAGAACGCGTAGTCGCCCGCCCCGGTGAGCACGATCGCGCCGACCGTGTCGTCGTCCCGGGCGACCGTGAACGCCTGCTGGAGCTCGGCGAGGGTCTGCGGCCGGAACGCGTTGCGCTTCTCGGGCCGATCGATCGTGATCTTCGCGATGCCCTCGGCGGTCGCGTACCGGATGTCTCGGTAGTGGCCCGACTCGACCCAGGCCGCAGCGGGCCGGACCGTGCTGGTGGCGGGGGCGCCGCCGTCGTCGAGGCGGGGCGGGTTGTCGAGGCTCACAGCCGCCCAGCGTAGTGACCGGGCGAGGCCGGCCCGGAGCACCTCCGTCACCACGGTCGATCCGCCACGTACTGTGCCGCTGATGCGCACGCGCCACCTGCTCCCCGTCGAGGCGGACCCGGCTGCCGTGCTCGCCGCCCTGCCGGCCGCGCTGGACGGGTCCGGCCCCGCCCTGGCCCCGCTGCCCGACGGGCCGGCCGCCGTCCGCAGCGCGCTGGTCGCCGCTCTCGAGCCGGCCGTGCCGCTGGAGCGGGCCGACACCGCCCTGGTCGTGCCGACCTCGGGCTCGACCGGCCGGGCCAAGGCCAGCCTGCTCGGGGCCGCGGCGCTGCGGGCGTCGGCGACGGGGACCAGCGCCCGGCTCGGTGACGGGGGTCGGTGGGTGCTCGCCCTTCCGGTCACGCACGTGGGCGGGCTCATGGTCCTGGTCCGGTCGGTGCTCGCCGGCACGTCTCCGGCCCTGGTGGACCTCAGCGGCGGCTTCCGCCCGGACCGGTTCGCCGCGGCGAGGCCGGCCGGAGGCGAGGGCCCGCTGCTGACCGCGCTGGTGCCCACCCAGCTGGTCCGACTGCTCGACGCGCGCGTCGACCTGCGGCGCTTCGACGCCGTCCTGCTGGGCGGATCGGCAGCGCCCGCGGGCTTGCTCGACCGGGCCGGCGAGCAGGGGGTTCGCGTGGTGCGCAGCTACGGGATGACCGAGACCTGCGGTGGCTGCGTGTACGACGGCCGGCCGCTGCGCGGGGTCGACGTGACGCTCACCGCCGAGGGCGCCATCCAGATCGCCGGACCGGTGCTGTTCTCCGGCTACCGGCTGCGCCCCGACCTGACCGAGCAGGCGCTGGACGACGCGGGCCGCCTCACCACCCGCGACCTCGGGCGGCTGGACGCCGACGGGCGGCTGGTGGTCGTCGGCCGGCTCGACGACACGGCCGTCACGGGCGGGGTCACGGTCTCGCTGACCGAGGTCGAGGACGCGCTCGGCGAGCACCCGGCCGTTCGCGCCTGCGCAGTGGTGGCGGTCCCCGACGACCTGTGGGGGGAGCGCCTCGTGGCGGTCGTCGAAACGGCGCCCGGCCCGGCGCCGACGCTGGAGGAGCTGAGGTCGTTCCTGGCCGTCCGGCTCGTGCCGCCGGCGCTTCCCCGGGCGGTCGTCCTGGTCCCGGCCCTGCCCGTGCTGGCGTCCGGCAAGCCGGACCGCACGGCCCTGCGTACCCTCGTCGCCGCAGCCCTGCACTGACCGCCCAGCTCGAGGAGCCCTCCATGCCCACCGCCGCCCAGTGGCTGGAGGGCGCCCGGCCGAGAACCCTGCCCGCTGCAATCGCGCCGGTGGCCGTGGGCACCGGTGCCGCCGCGGCCGGCGCCGGAGCGGTGGCCTGGCGGGCGGGCTTGGCGCTGGTGGTCTCGCTGGCCCTGCAGGTCGGGGTCAACTACGCCAACGACTACAGCGACGGGGTGAGGGGCACCGACGCCCGCAGAGTCGGACCGCTGCGGCTGGTGGGCTCGGGGGCCGCCGAGCCGGCCGCCGTCCGGTCCGCCGCACTCCTCGCCTTCGCCGTGGCGGGCTGCGCCGGGCTCGTCCTGGCCGCGACGACCTCGTGGTGGCTGCTGGCCGTCGGCGCCGTGGCGATCGCCTCGGCCTGGCTCTATACGGGCGGACCGCGGCCGTACGGCTACGCGGGGCTGGGCGAGGCGTTCGTGTTCGTGTTCTTCGGGCTGGTCGCCGTGTGCGGCACGGCCTACGTCCAGGAGCGTCGGCTCAGCGGCCTCGCCCTGGCCGCCGCCGTCCCGGTCGGGCTGCTCGCCTGCGCGATCCTGGTGGCCAACAACCTGCGGGACATCCCCTCCGACGTCGCGGCCGGGAAACGGACGTTGGCGGTGCGGCTCGCGGCACCGGCGACCCGTCGGCTCTTCACCGCCCTGCTGGCGGTGGCCCTGTTGACGCCGGTCGGGCTGGCGGTCACCGGTCGCCCGGGGACGCTGCTCGCGGTGCTGGCCGCCCCCCTCGCCGTCCGGCCGCTGCGCACGGTGCGGTCCGGTGCGCACGGCGCCGCACTGGTCCCGGTCCTGCGCGACACCAGCCGGCTGCACCTGGCGTACGGACTGGCGCTGGCGGTCGGGCTGGCGGCTGGTTGACCGGGCTTGCCGGTCAGGCTGATGGGGCGGGACCGCTGGCCCCGCCCCATCGTCGCCCGGTCAGCCGATCAGGCGAGCCAGCGCATGTTCTTGACGAAGGGCATGGACTCC
>Ga0209797_10000255_pt1 | contig 25840 bp, 24 predicted proteins | sample DOMMetBare3Fresh_2_FD_187472 | JGI IMG/M metagenome (GOLD analysis project Ga0209797, IMG submission 187472) | Wetland sediment microbial communities from St. Louis River estuary, USA, under dissolved organic matter induced mercury methylation -... | ecosystem: Environmental > Aquatic >... | reverse complement strand
GGCCCGCGGTTTCGCCAAGCGGCTCAACGCGTCGCTCGCCATCATCGACAAGCGCCGGCCGTCCGCCAACGTGGCCGAGGTACTGAACGTCGTCGGCGAGGTGGGCGACCGGGACTGCCTGATCCCGGACGACATGATCGACACCGCCGGGACCATGGCCGAAGCGGTGGTCGCGCTCAAGCGGCTCGGCGCCCGCGACATCTACTGCTGCGCCACCCACGCCCTGCTCTCGGGGCCGGCGGTGGATCGGCTGGTGGCGTCGCCGGTCAAGGAAGTGGCGGTCACCAACACCATCGCGATTCCACCCGAGCGGCGATTCGACCGCTTGAAGGTTCTCTCGATCGCCGGGCTGCTGGCCAAGGCGATCGGCTACACGCACAGCGACCAGTCGGTGAGCTCGCTGTTCGACTGACGCTCCACGCGAAGGATCGGAATATGGCCCAACAGGCGAATCTCCAGGTGGCTACGCGCACCACGACCGGCAAGGGCGCCGCCCGGTCGCTCCGCCGCCAGGGCAAGGTGCCCGGCGTCATCTACGGCCATGGGCGTGAGGCGGAATCGGTGGCCATCGACACCGCGGCGCTGAACAAGATGCTGATCGGGATCAGCGCGGCCACCACCATCCTCGACGTGGCGATCGACGGCCGCGCCCCGGTGAAGGCGCTCATCCGCGAGATCCAGCGCGATTCCCTGCGGCCCGCCGAGATCATCCATCTCGACCTCTACGAGGTCCGGAGCGACGAGGAGATCACCCTGCAGGTGCCGATCCGTCTCCTCGGCGTGCCCGACGGCGTCCGGAACTTCGGCGGCGTGCTCGACCACGTCCTGCGCGAGCTCGAGATCGAGGTGCTGCCCGCCGACATCCCCGATCATGTGGACCTCGACGTCACCGCCCTCACGATCGGCCACTCGCTGTTCGTGCGCGACCTCACGGTCGAAAAGGCGAAGGTCCTCAACGATCCGGACACCCCGATCTGCACCGTGGTCGCCCCGCGGACCGAGGAGGCGCCGGTCGCCGTCGTCGAGGAGGTCGTCACGGCCGAGCCGGAGCTCATCCGGAAGCCGAAGGCCGAGACCGAGGCCGAGACCGAAGAAAAGGCCTGACCTCTGCGCGCCATCCTGGGGCTGGGCAACCCCGGCCCGGAGTACGACGGAACCCGGCACAACGCCGGGTTTCGATTGGCCGACCACCTCGTCACCCGCTGGCGGCTCGGCAGCTTCAAGCGCGGTGAGCGGGTGCGGCAGGTGGAGGGCTCCTGGAACGGCACGGCCGTCCGCGTCCTCAAGCCCCAGACCTACATGAATCGGAGCGGCGCGGCTCTCGCGCCGCTCCGCGCGCATCCGGGGTTCGACCCCGCGACGGACCTGCTGGTGCTGGTGGACGACGTCGCCCTGCCCGTCGGCAGGTTCCGCTTGCGCGGCGCGGGCTCCGCCGGCGGGCACAACGGGCTCAAGAGCATCGAGGGAGCGCTGCAGCGCCAGGATTATGCCCGGCTCCGCATCGGGGTGGGGCCCGTGCCGGGCGGAGCGGAGGGCCTGGCCGATTTCGTGCTCGAGCGGTTCGACCCTGAGGAGCAACGCCTGTTCGACGAGCTACTCGACCCGATGGCCGACGCCGTCGAGTGCTGGCTCGCCGAGGGGATCGAGCGGGCGATGACCCGCTTCAATCGCTGAGGAACGGCTTCTCATGCTTCGACTCGGCATCGTCGGCCTCCCGAACGTCGGCAAGTCCACGCTCTTCAACGCCCTCACCACCGCCAAGGCGCTGGTCGCCAACTATCCGTTCGCCACGATCGAGCCCAACACCGGGATCGTGCAGGTGCCCGACCCCCGGCTCGGTGCCCTCTCCCGCATCGTGACCCCCGAGCGCACGGTGCCGGCGGTGGTCGAATTCGTGGACATCGCGGGCCTGGTGAAGGGCGCGAGCGAGGGGGAGGGGCTCGGCAATCAGTTCCTCGCCAACATCCGCGAGGTGGACGCGATCGTCCATGTGATCCGCTGCTTCGAGGATCCGGACATCCAGCACGTGATGGGCCCGGTGGATCCGGTGCGCGACCGCGAGGTCATCAACATCGAGCTCGGCCTGGCCGATCTCGCCAGCGTCGAGAAGCGGCTGGACAAGACCGCGCGGGCGGCCAAGTCGGGCGACCCCCAGACGCGGCTGGAGCTGCGGGTCCTGGAGGCGGTGCGCGAGGCGCTGGCGGCCGGACGACCGGCCCGTGCCGTGATCCCCACGGACGAAGAAGCGCCGGCGTACCGGAGCCTCAATCTCCTGACGGCCAAGCCCGTGCTCTATGCGGCGAACGTCGGTGAAGACGAGATCACGGCCGGCAACCGTTTCGTCCAAGCGCTCCGGGCCGCGGTGGCTCGTGATGAGGAGACCGCCGAGATCGTCACCTTCTCGGCCAAGGTCGAGGCCGAGCTCGCCGAGCTCTCCCCCGAGGATCGGGCGGAGTTTCTCGGCGCCCTCGGCCTTGCCGAGTCGGGGCTCGACCGCCTGGCGCACGCCGCCTACCACCTCCTCGGCCTCCAGAGTTACTTCACAGCCGGCGAGAAGGAGGTTCGCGCCTGGACCATCCACCAGGGTGACAAGGCGCCCGCCGCGGCCGGCGTCATTCATTCCGACTTCGAGCAGGGATTCATCCGGGCCGAGACGGTGGCGTACGCCGATTTCGTGCGGGTAGGTGGCTGGAAGCCAGCCCGGGAGCAGGGGCTGGTCCGGGCCGAGGGGAAGGAGTACGTGGTGCAGGATGGGGACGTAATCCTCTTCCGATTCAACGTCTGAGGCTCGCACCGGTCGCTCCCCGGCTTCCCTGCCCTACCGCCATCCGGCCGCCCGGCCTATACTTCCCCGCTCACAAACCATCCTCCTCGGCGCCCACACCGGCCCGGGGCGACCCAGACCGAAGGAAGGTGTCATGACCCGCCAGTACGAGGTGGTCTATATCTTCGACAGCACGCTCGAAGAGACCGCCATCAACGAGCGCCTCGCGCGCTTCCACGCCCTCATCCAGCAGCCCGGCGGCGAGGCCCCCCAGGTGAACCACTGGGGCAAGCGGACGCTCGCCTACCCCGTCAAGAAGCACGAGACAGGCTACTACGTCGTCGCCAAGTTCGACGCCGACGCCACGGCCCTCCCCGAGTTCGAGCGCGCGATCAAGCTCGATGAAGGCGTGCTTCGCTTCCTCGTGGTCGTGAACGAGGGTGCCCAGCCGGTGCCCGTGACCGCCGGCAAGACCGACGAGGAGGACGACGAATGAGGCGCCCCCAGAAGACCTGCGCCATTTGCGAGAGCGGTGTGCGGGTCGTCGACTACAAGGACGAGCGGACACTGACCCGGTTCCTGACCGAGCGGGGCAAGATCCTGCCGAGCCGGCTGTCGGGCACCTGCGCGCGGCACCAGCGGCAGCTCAGCACGGCCATCAAGCGCGCCCGCCAGCTCGCGCTGCTGCCCTACATCAAGGGCTTCGTCGGCTGACCTCGCGCCGCCCGGCGGGATGGGGAGAGGTGGTGGCCCTGGCCGGCTATCTGCTCTTCGCCCCGCCGGTCTTCGTATTCGGCCCGCTGGCCGGGCTGCTGCTCCTCTCCCGACCCGCCACGGTGCGCGAGTGGGCCTGGCTCCTAACCGGAGCCGCCTGGTCGGTGCTCTGGCTGCGGGAGGTCGGCGGGATGGGCGCGCAGGTCACCCGGGCCGCGGCCGTGCTCCTGACCGGCACCTTCCTGGCCCTCACGCTGTGGCAGCCCTCCAACGGCGTGGGACGCGCCGTGGCGGCCACCGCCGGGGCCGGCGCGGCCCTCGCGCTCTGGATGCGCCGGCTGGGACTCGGCTGGTCGCAGCTCGTGAGCGGCGTGGATCGTGATCTGGCCGCGTATCAGACCGCCGTCCGCGAGCAGTGGCAGCGCACCGGCGCACCGCAGGAACTGATCGACCAGGCGGGGACCCTCATGCACTCGGTGGCGCAGCTCTATCCGGGGCTCTTGGGGATAGCGGCGATCGCGGGGCTTCGGCTCGCCTGGGCGTGGTATCACAGGCTGGCGATCCGTCCGTTGGGGACGCCCCCGGCGCCGTTCCGGGCGTTCGGGTTCAGTGACCACCTGGTGTGGGGATGGGTCGCCGCTCTGGGACTCACCCTGATCCCGGTCCCGGAGCCGTGGCGGCTGGCCGGGGCGAATGTGCTCCTCGTGCTCGGGGTGCTCTATGCGGCACGCGGGCTGGCAGTGTTCCTGTCCCAGTCGGGCCGGGTGGCCGGCCTGGTGGGCGCGGTGCTGACTCTGATCGCCATGTTCCTGCTGCCGTTCGTCGTCGGGGGCCTCACGCTGCTCGGGCTCGCCGACACCTGGCTAGATTTCCGGCGTCGGTCGTCGACGCCGACCACTGGAGGGTTCAATCGATGATTGAGGTGATACTCCGGGAAGACATCAAGTCGCTCGGCAGGAGAGGCGAGATGGTGCGGGTCAAGCCCGGTTATGCACGCAATTTCCTCCTGCCCCGAGGCCTCGCGTTCGAGGCGACCGAGGGGAACAAGAAGCGGATCGCGGCCGAGACCCGCGCCCGCACGGTGCGGGACCAGGCCGAGCGAACCGAGGCCGAGCGGTTCGCTGCCACGCTGGGAGCGGTGACGCTCATGCTGACGGGCAAGGCCGGCGAGGAGGGCAAGCTGTTCGGCTCGATCACCGCCCAGGACATCGCCGAGGCGCTCGCGGCCCAGGGGCACCAGGTGGACCGGCGGCGCATCGAGCTGGAGCACCCCATCAAGACGCTCGGTCACCACACGGTCGGGGTGCGCCTGCACCCGGAGGTCCACGCGGAGGTGCGCGTTTCGGTCGTCGCGGAGTAACCCGCCCCCGATGACCGTCGGGATCGCCTACGTCGACGGGCCGCGGCTCGCGCGCTCACTGTTCGCGGCCGCGGACTGGGTGACCGCCGGCCGGGAGGAGATGAATCGGATCAACGTCTTCCCCGTCCCCGACGGCGATACCGGCACCAACTTCAGCCTGACTCTCCGCGCCGTCGCCGACGCCCTGCGGGCGCTCGGCGACGCGCCGCTTCCAGACACTGCCCGCACGATGGCCCGCGCCGCCGTGCTCGGCGCCCGAGGCAACTCGGGGATGATGCTCGCCCACTATCTACTCGGATTCGCCGACTCGCTCGGCGACCGCCCGACGGCCACCACCCGGGACGTCGCCGCCGCCGTCCGCCTCGGCGCCGACCGCCTCTACGAATCGCTGGACGACCCGCGCGAGGGCACCATCCTCACGGTCGCGCGCGAGGCCGCCGCGGCAGCGGAGCGCGCCGCGGCCGAAACGGGAGACATCGGCGAGTTCATGCGGCGCCTGCTCGCCGAGGGAGAGGCCGCGCTGGCCCGGACGCCCGAGCTGCTGGCCGTGCTCAAGGAGGCCGGCGTGGTGGACGCGGGGGGCAAGGGATTCGTCCGCATGCTGGAAGGGGTGGTCCGCTACATCGAGGGCGACCCGATCCTCCCGCTGGGTGACGCCAACGGAACCGCGGGGCCGGCGGTAATCGTACCGGCGGCTGAGATCGAGATCGCGGCCGAACGCGACTTCCAGTTCTGTACCGAGGTGCTGGTGCGCGGGGAGCAGCTGCCCCCCGCCAATGAGGTCCGCACCGCGATGCACGCATTCGGCGGCTCGGTGGTCGTCGCCGCGACCGCCGATATCCTCAAGGTTCATGTGCACACCGACACCCCGGAGGCCGTCTTTAGCTATGCGGCACGGTGGGGGCGGGTGGAGACGACGAAGGCCGACGACATGCGGGCCCAGCACCGGCGGCTCTCGCACCCCGGCCGCCGGCCGGTCGCCGTGGTCACGGACAGCTCCGCCGACCTGGCCGACAGCGTGCTCGACCGACACCACATCGCCCTGGTCCCGTTGCAGATCACCTTCGGGGACCAGACGTTTCGGGACCGGCTAGAACTCAAGCCGGAGGAGTTCTACCGGCGGCTCCGGACGGCCCGGGATCTGCCGACGACTTCCCAGCCGAGCCCGGCCGAATTCGTCCGGGTGTTCCGCGACGCGAGGGCCGAGGCCGATGAGGTCGTCGGAGTGCTGCTCTCGGCCAGTTTGTCCGGCACCTATGGCTCGGCCCGGGCTGCAGTGCGGGCAGCGGGCATCTCGGGCGTCCATCTGGTGGACAGCCGCTCGGCGTCGCTCGGCCTGGGCATGCTGGCGCTCCGAGGTGCGGAGCTGGCCGAGGCGGGATGGACGGGCGCGGAGATCGCCCGGGAGCTGGAGCGGATCCGGACCCAGTCGGGAATGCTCCTCACGGTGGATCAGTACGACAATCTGCTCCGGTCGGGGCGGGTCTCCCGGGGAAAGGCCTGGATCGCCGGGATGCTGGACGTCAAGCCGATCCTCTCGCTGGATGCCGCCGGCCGCGTCGTTCCGGTGGACCGGGTGCGGGGACGGGACCAGGTCGTCCCGCGGGTCCTGGCGCTGCTCGAGAAGCGCCTCACCCCCCGCCCGACCGCGGTCCGGTTCGGCATCGTGCACGCCGAGGCGCCCGGGATGGCCGAGCGGGTCCGCACGGCGCTCGTGGCGGCCTACCGGCCCCGGGACTGTTTCGTCACCCTCGCGACCGGCGTCCTGGGCACGCACGTCGGCGAAGGCGCCTGGGCCATCTTCTACCAAGTCGAGGATGGCCGGTGACCTTGCGGATTCCGGAGGCGCTGCGCCTGACCCTGGACGCGATCCGGGACTTGAAAGGCAGCAACCTGGTGGTACTCGACTTGCGGGGACTCACGGACGCCACCGATTTCTTCGTCATTGCGTCCGGAACTTCGGACGCCCACGTCCGCGGTATCGCCGAGTCGGTCATGGAGAAGCTCGACCGCAAGGGTCACCACACCCACCACGTGGAAGGCTTGCCGGGAGGACGGTGGGTGCTGCTCGACTTCGTGGATTTCGTGGTTCACCTGTTCCACCCGGAGACCCGCTCGTTCTACCAGCTCGAGCGCCTCTGGGACGACGCACCGGAGCTGCTGACCAGCTCCACCTAGGCTGAGGTCGCCATGTTTCGACGCGCCGGACCGGCCCTGCTCGCGTTCCTCCTGAGCATGCCCGGGCTGCTCACCGCCCAGTACTTCGGGCGCAATAGAGTCCAGTACACCGACTTCGGTTTCAAGGTCATCCAGACCGAGCATTTCGACGTCTACTACTACGACCGGGAGCGGACGGCTGCCCTGGACGCGGCCCGCATGGCCGAGCGCTCATACGCCCGGCTCTCGAAGGTGCTGAACCACGAGTTCCGGGAGCGGAAACCGATCATCCTCTACGCGTCCCACTCGGACTTCCTCCAGACCAATGCCACCGAGGTGAGCGGCGAGGGGACCGGGGGCGTCACCGACTTCGCACGCAACCGCGCGGTGATGCCGTTCACCGGCGCGTACGCCGACTTCGAGCACGTGCTGACGCACGAAATGGCGCACCAGTTCCAGTACGACATCTGGTCGCGCGGGCGGGCCGGAGCGGGCATTAATACCCTCATCGCCATCGCGCCGCCGCTCTGGTTCGCCGAGGGCATGGCGGAATACCTCTCGCTTGGCCCCATCAACGCCGAGACGGCGATGTGGCTCCGCGATGCGTCCCTGGAGGGCAAGCTCCCCAGCATCCAACAGATGACGGCGGACCCGTATCAGTACTTTCCCTATCGCTTCGGCCACGCCATCTGGTCCTACATCGGCGAGCGCTGGGGCGACGAGGCGGTGGGCGCCATCCTCAAGGCGACGCTCTCCGGCGGGATCGAGCCGGCGTTCCGCCGCATGATCGGGCTGAGCCTCGAACAGCTCTCCGACCAATGGCGCGACGCCGTGCAGAAGCGCTACCTGCCGGAGATCGGCGCACGGGCCAAGGCGAGGGCGGTCGCCGACGAGCTGCTGAACGAGAAGCGCTCCGACGGGACGCTGCACCTCGCCCCGGCGCTCTCGCCCGACGGGACGCAGGTGGCGTACTTCAGCGAGAAGAACTTCTACTTCGTGGACCTCTACCTGGCCGACGGCCAGACCGGCAAGGTGAAGCGCCGGATCCTCAAGTCGGGCGTGAGCAGCGCGTACGAGACCTACCGGTTCATCAACTCACAAGCCAACTGGTCGCCGGACGGGAAGTACCTGGCGTTCGCGGCCAAGCGGGGACCCCGCGATGACATCGTCGTGGTGGACGTCGCACGGAACAAGCAGGTGCAGCGCATCCAGCTCAAGCTGAGCGGGGTGACCACGCCGTCGTGGAGTCCCGACGGCAAACAGCTCGTCTTCACGGGGTACGACGGCGGCATCAGCGATCTCTACACCATCAATCGAGACGGCAGCGATCTCCGGCGGCTGACCTCGGACAAGTACGGAGACTTGCATCCGGTCTGGTCGCCCGACGGAAAGGCCATCGCGTTCGCCACGGACCGCGGCCCGGAGACCGACTTCAAGACGCTTGCCTTCGGCAACTTCCGAATCGCGCTGTACGACCTGGCCACCGGGACCGTGCGGGTGCTGGACCACATGGGTCAGGGCAAGAATGTCAGTCCGCAGTGGGCGCCGGACGGCCGGTCCATCGCCTTCGTGTCGGACCGGAGCGGCGTGAGCGACATCTTCCTGTACGACCTGGACGACGGACAGATCTACCAGCTGACCGACTTCTACACCGGCGTCCAGGGGATCACCCCCCTCTCGCCGGTCCTGTCGTGGGCACGCGAGGCCGACCGGCTCGCGTTCGTCTATTACGAGAACCAGAAGTACGACGTCTACACCATCACCAACCCGCGCGGCCTCAAGCGCACTCCGTACCAGCAGCCGGCCGTGGACAGCGTGGGCATCCTCGCGCGCGTGGCCACCCCGCCGCTGGACACCACCCGCTCGCTCCAGGTGCGCGAGGAAGTCCGCGCGCAGGTGGGCGAGGGCGGGTCGATCTACCGGACCCAGCAGGGGTTCCGCTCGTCGAGCGAGCTGGCGCGCACCGGCGACACGACCCAGCTCAACCAACCGGTGTCGATCTCCGCACTGCTCGATTCCGCCAACTTCAGCCTGCCGGACACCAGCGAGTTCACGCTGAAGGACTACCGCGTGCATTTCTCGCCCGACTACATCGCTCGCCCGTCCATCGGATACGCGCGGGACAACTTCGGGCGGGGCTTCTTCGGCGGGTCGGCGATCTCGCTGAGCGACATCCTGGGGAACCACCAGCTCGTCTTCGCCGGCTACGTGAACGGCCGCATCAGCGAGGCCCAGATCCTGGCGGCCTACGCCAACCTGAGCAAGCGGGTCAACTGGGCCGTCGGGATGAGCCAGGACCCGTACTACTTCCTCGAGCCGAGTCAGATCGACGTCGACCCCCAGACCGGGGACAACATCTTCATCACCAACATTCGCCGCCTGGTGGTGCGCACGGTCTTCGGCCAGGCGTACTATCCGGTGAGCCGGTTCCAGCGGATCGAGGCGTCGGTGCGGTTCGCCAACGTGGACGACGCGCTCCTGCGGATCAACGAGCCGTATGACCCGAATACGGGCATCGCCACCCAGGATCCGTTCCTCGAAACGAACAACCTGCCGGGGGTGAACTACTTCCAACCGTCCACCGCGCTGGTGTTCGACAACTCGCTCATGGGCTACGTGGGGCCGTTCTACGGGCGCCGCTACCGCGTGGAGTTCGCCCAGACGCTCGGCGACTGGCGCTTCTCGCAGGTGACGGCCGACTACCGGCGCTATGACCGGCTCGTGGGGCCCATCGTGCTCGCTACCCGGGCCTTGTACTTCGGCCGGATCGGCCGGGACGCGCGGCAGTTCCGGGTGTTCGCCGGGAGCACCGACCTCATCCGCGGCAACACGTCGGGCTCCTACCGGCGCAACGAGTGCCTGAACGCCAACGACGCCAACACGACGACCGGCTGTGCCGCGCTCGACCGTCTCGTCGGCACCCAGATCGGCGTCGGCAGCGTCGAGCTCCGGTTCCCGATCCTCAATCCGTCGTTCGGTCTCCCCGCGGCCTTCCCGCCGATCGAGGGCGCCCTGTTCTACGACATCGGCATTGCCTGGGACGACCAGAGCACCCTCAAGTGGAGCCGCGAGAGCGGTGACGACCCGGTTCGCGTTCGCGCTCCCCTCAAGACGCTCGGGGTGTCGATCCGGGCCAACCTGTTCGGCTTCGCCGTCGCACGGCTGGACTACTCTATCCCGCAGGAGCGCCGGGCGATCAAGGGGCTGTGGACCTTCAGCCTGGGACCGACGTTCTAAGGAGCACGCCGAGTCATCCTGACCGAAGCGACGGAGGCATGCCCCCGTGCATGCCCCCTTCGCGGAGCTTGTCCTGAGGAACGAAGGTCTCAGGGTGACTGGGTGGACGCCCCCTCCAGGCACTCCGCCCTCCCCGTTATCTTTCTCCCCGTGTCTCTTCCCCGATCCCACCTCACCGCGGGCCTGCTCGTCGTGGGGCTGGCCTGCAGAGGCAAGTCCGAGCCGGCGCCGGACAGCCTTCCGGCCGGCTCCCGGGGTCCGGCGCCGTCGTCCGTTCTCCGGCTCGCCACCGAGGGCGGGGTGGCGCAACTCTACCGGGTCCCCTCACTCGAGCCATCCTCTTGGACCGCCGTGGACAAGCTCCCCGCCATCGGGCGCGTGATCGGTGCCGATACCGAGCAGGGTCTCGTGTTCTCGCTCGACGGCAAACGGAACCTGGTGACGCTCGACCTCGGTACCCGGCGGGTGCGGACGTCTCTCGAGCAGGTGCGCGCGGCCACGATGGGGCCGGACGGGGCGCTCTATGCGGTTGATACCGGAAGCAGCGTCGTCCAGATGGTCCGCCGCGCCCCGGTGCGGTTCCGCTCGAAGCTGCAGGGCATCCCGCTGGAGGTGCATGCCACGATGACCGGCGCCCTGCTGGCACGGGTTGGCGAGAAGGCGCCCGTCCTCGAAGTGCTCGGTTCGGACCAGGCGCCGGTCTCCACCACGCTCCCCTCAGACCGGATTGCGCCCAGCTTCTATGGCGACCTGCTCGCCGTGGCCACGGACACCGCCGTCATCCTCTACGAGACCCAGGGCAAGCACCCGCCCACATCGATTCGGCTGTCGGGCCATCCGCGCGCGGTAAGTTTTTCGCCGTCGGGGCACCGGCTATACGTTGCGCAGGAGGACGACGAGCTCCTCGTCCTCGACCGGTTCGGCGGCGGGTCGCTGGGCGCGATCGATCTTCCCGGCCCGGCCAAGGGGCTCCGTGGCGACCGATTCGGGCAATGGCTCCTGGTGCAGCCAGCGTCGGGCGACTCGGCCTGGGTGGTCGACGTTGGCCGCGGGCGGCTGAGCGGCGGGGTAGCGGCACGGTGGGCGGACGACCTCCCGGCCGTCGCCTCGCCCAACACCCTGATCGTCCGCCGCGGCAAGGATGTCGTGGCACTGGATCTCGCGTCCGACGGGTTTCCCGAGGTGGGGCGGGTGGAGAACGGTGCCGTCGATCAGTGGCTGCCGATCGCATGGCGCCCGGCGCGGGACGCGGAGAGCGACCTAGCGGCCGACTCGACCGCGGCCGCCGCCACCGACAGCGGCAAGGGCGCGGCTACGGTCTACCTGCAGGTGAGCAGCTCGCAGAACCCGGCGTGGGCCAACGAACTTGCCGACAAGCTTCGCGCAGCGGGCCTGCCGGCGTCGGTGCTGCCCCCGAGCCGCGGCGAGGAGGCGCACCGTGTCGTGCTCGGGCCCTACGCCACCCGAGAGCAGGCGGAAGAGACCGGCCGGAAGATCGGCATGCCGTCCTTCATCGTGTCGGGAGCGGACGCGCCAGACCGCTGAACCTCACGCGCCGGCAGCGGCGCACCCACAACCCCATCGGCAGGATGCCCGCATGAAGCTCACCCGGCTGGAGCTCACCGGCTTCAAGTCGTTCGCGGACACCGTGACCCTGACCTTCGAGCAGGGGGTCACCGCCATCGTTGGGCCCAACGGCTGCGGCAAGTCCAACGTCTCTGACGCGGTGCGTTGGGTGCTCGGCGAGCAGTCCGCCCGGCTCCTCCGCGGCGGCAAGATGGAAGACGTGATCTTCCAGGGCTCCACGGCCCGCCGGCCGGTCAACGTCACCGAGGTCTCGCTCTACCTCGACAACACCGACGGCGACCTTCCCATCGCCTATCGCGAGGTAGTGGTGACCCGCCGCCTCTCGCGCTCCGGCCAGAGCGACTACCTCCTCAACGGCTCTCCCGTCCGCCTTCGCGACATCCAGGATCTCCTGCGCGGGACGGGCCTCGGGAGCGACGCCGGCGTCGTCATCGAAGCCAAGATGATCGATCTCCTGCTCTCCGACCGGGCGGACGAGCGGCGCTCCCTCTTCGAGGAGGCGGCCGGGATCGGCCTCTACCGGGACCGGAAACACAGCACGGAACGGCGCCTCGAGGAGACGGCGACCGACCTACAGCGGGTCGAGGATCTCATCGCCGAGGTGCAGTCGCAGATCCGGAGCCTGGCCCGCCAGCGGGGGAAGGCGGAGCGGCACACCAAGCTCACCGAGGAGAAGTTCGCGGTGCAGGTCACGCTGGCGCGCCGGCTGCTCGACAAGCTGAGTGAGGAGGCCGCGGGGATGCAGGCCCGCTTCGCCGAGCTGACCGACCTGCTTCCCGCAGCGCGCCAGCGCCTCGCGGAGGGCGAGCAGCGGCGCGAGCGGGCCGCGCGCGCGCGCGGCGCCGCAGAAGCGCAACGGACCGAGATCGCGCGCCGGCTGGGTACCGTCCGGGTCGAGCTCGGTAAGCTCGACGGCGACCTCGCGCTCGCCGAGGAGCGCCTCGCCAACGCCACCACCAGGCGCCACCGCGCACAGGAGGAACGGGAACAGATGCTGCTGCGGGCGCAGCACGCTCTCGGGGAGAAGGACGGCGCCGCCGGCGATCGGGACGCGGCCGCCGTCGAACATGCGCGGATCCGCTCCGAGCTGGCCGGCCGCGCTCAAGCCGAGGAGGACGTCCGCCGGCGGCTCGGCGAGCAGCGCGCTCTGGTTCGCCAATGGGAGCAGGAGCTCCAGGCGCAAGCCCAGACCCTCCGCTCGCTCGAGGGTGAGCGCGCCGCCCTCGAAGGCGAGCTGGCCTCGCTGCGCGAGCGGGCAGCCGGCGCTGAGGCACACCGCGCCGACCTCCGGGGCGAGCTGTCGGCCGCCGAGCGCCGGCGGGACCACGCGGTCGAGCGCGCGGGTTTCCTGAGCCATGAGGCCAACCGGGCCGCCGCCGAGGTGGAGCACGCCCGCCATCTCGTGGCGGAGGCGCGCGAGCAGGAGGCCATGAATCGATTCGACCGCCGGCGCGCCGAGGAAGCGCTCGCCCAGATGACCGCCCGTCGGCACGCGCTCGAGGAGCTGGAGCGGGACCGGGTCGGCCTGGCACCGGCGGCGGCGGCCCTGCTGGGAGCGCGCGACCGTTTCGACGGCGGCATCCTCGGCCCCTTGAGCGACTTTGTCAGCACCGGACGTGACGATGCGGAGCTGGCCGAGCGGCTCCTGGGCGACTGGATGCATGCGGTGCTCGTGCGGGACCGCGAGACGGTGCGGGCCGTGCAGGCCTGGCACGCCGAGCAGCAGCCGGGCGCGCTCGTGCTGCTGCCGCTGGACCCCGGACCGCTCGGCGCCCAGAATGAGCAGCCACTGGACGATCGTCTGCGGGCGGAGGGCCCAGCCGCCGGATGGGTGCGCGCCGCACTGGCCGGCTCCGAAGTGCTCGACGCCGCTGGCCGGGTCCTCCGGCGGGCGAGCGGGGCCATCTTCCTCTCGGGCGCCACAGCGCCCTCGGGGCCGCTCCGGCGGCGAGCCGAGCTGGCGACCTTGGCCCAGGAGGTCGAGCGCGGCTCCGGGGGGCTGGCGGCGGCCGAACTCGCCCTGCACGCCACCGTCGGCCGCCTGGCCGAGCGGGAGCAGACCCTGGCCGCCGTTGCGGCCGCGGCCGATCAGGCGCGGGAAGCCGAGCGTCAGGGATCGGCAGCGCGGGAGGACGCGATCCGCATCGCGGGCAATCTCGCACGCGAAATGGCCGAATCGGAGGCGCAACTGACCCGGGTGAAAGAACGGCTCACCGGCGCCGAACGGCGCCTGGCCGAGATCGATGCCGCGCTGGTCGAGGGCGATCTGGACCGGAGCCACCTGGACGAGGAGCTCGGCCGGGGGCGTGGCGCGCTCGGCGAGCTGGAGGCGGAGCAAGAGGCCGCCCGCGAGCAGCGGGTGCACTGGCAGGTGCAGGAAGCGCATGTGGCCGGCGGTCTCCGCTCGGCCGAGGAGCGCCTCCAGCGGGCCGCCACGGTGCGCGACGAGGCTGAGCACGTCGTGCTGGCCCTGGTCGGCGAGCTCACCCAGCTCGAGACCGACGGCGCCAGGCTCGCGGCCCAGCAGACCGAGTGGCGCGAGGCCCGCGCGGAGCGCCAGATCACGGTCCACGAGCTCGAGGCAGCGAGCGAGGACGCCGACGCGGAGCTGGCCTCCGCGGAGGCCGAGCTCGCGGAGGCCGAGCGCGAGGTGGCCGCCGCGCGTGCCGCGCTCGAGGCGGCGAGCGAGGAGAGCCACGGCCTGCAGGTCCGTCTCACGGAGACCGCGGGCACCCGCCGGAGCGTCGTGGAGCGAGTCGAGGCCGAATGGCACCGGCCGTTCGACCAGCTGGTCGAGCAGGCCCCGCTACTGGGGCTCGACCTCGAGACGCTCGAGTCGGAGGCGTCCCGCATCGTGGGCGCCCTCGAGGCGATCGGGCCGGTCAACGCCTTGGCGGTGGAGGAGCACGCCGAAGAGGTGAAGCGGCTCGAGTTCCTCACCACTCAGCGCGACGACCTCGTGGGAGCGCGGCAGTCGCTCCTCCAGGCCATCCGGGAGATCGACGGAACCGCGCGCAGCATGTTCCTCGAGACTTTCAGCGCCGTCCAGTCCAACTTTGCCCGGGTGTTCCATACACTCTTCGGCGGGGGCGAGTGCGAACTCCGCCTGGCCGATCCCGACGATCCGCTCGAGAGCGAGATCGACATCCACGCCGCGCCGCGCGGCAAGCGGACGCAGCGGATCCACCTCCTCTCCTCGGGGGAGCGCACGCTGGTGGCGGTGAGCCTGCTGTTCAGCATCTATCTCACCAAGCCGAGTCCGTTCTGTCTCATGGACGAGGTAGATGCCCCGCTCGACGATGCCAACGTGGGGCGCTTCACCCGACTGCTCGACGAGTTCAAGCCCGGCACCCAGTTCCTGGTCATCACCCACAATCCGCGGACGATGCAGTCGGCCGACGCCGTGTACGGTGTGACCATGCAGGAGCCGGGGGTCTCCACGATCGTCGGCGTGCGGCTCGGTGAGAGGGAACACGTCGCCTAGGGGACGGAACAGGAGACGCACATGCTGATCGTCATGCGCCATGGCGCGGCCGAGGCGGACATCAAGCGCGTGGTCGCCGCCATCGAGGAAATGGGCTACCAGGCGCGACCGATGCCCGGCAAGCAGCGCACGACCGTCGGGCTGGTCGGGAATGACGGCCGGGTGGACGGATCCCGGCTGGCCGCCCTCCCCGGGGTGCAGGAGATCCTGCATGTCACCAAGCCCTACAAGCAGGTCTCCCGGGAGTGGCAGGCCGAGTCCACCATCGTCCGGCTGCCCGGAGGCCTCACGGTGGGCGGCGACCAGGTGGTCATCATGGCGGGCCCCTGCTCCGTCGAGAGCGAGCGGCAGATTCTCGAGGCCGCGCGAGCGGTCCGTGAGGCCGGTGCCACCGTCCTTCGCGCGGGCGCCTTCAAGCCGCGAAGCTCACCCTACGCCTTCCAGGGGCTCGGCCGCACCGGCCTCGAGCTCCTCGCCCGCGCGCGGGAGGAGACCGGGCTGCTGATCGTCACGGAGGCGATGGACGCCGAAGGCCTCGACCAGGTGGTCGAGGTGGCCGACATCGTGCAGATCGGCGCGCGCAACATGCAGAACTACTCGCTCCTCAAGCTCGCAGGCCGCTGCGGCAAGCCGATACTGCTCAAGCGCGGCCTCTCCGCCACCATTCAGGAGCTGCTGCTGTCGGCCGAATACATTCTCGCCGAGGGGAACCGCCAGGTCATTCTCTGCGAGCGCGGCATCCGAAGCTTCGACCAGGCGACGCGCAACCTGTTCGACCTGAGCGCGATCGCCGTGGTGCATGGCCTCTCGCACCTGCCAATCGTGGCCGACCCAAGCCACGGCACCGGCCACCGCGACATGGTGATCCCGATGGCGCGGGCGGCCGTAGCCGCCGGCGCGGACGGCCTCCTGGTGGAGGTCCATCCCAACCCCGACCGCGCCCTGTCCGATGGCGCGCAGAGCCTGTACCCCGAGCAGTTCGACCGGATGATGAAGGAGGTGCGCCTCATCGCGGAGGCGATCGGCCGCCGGGTTGCGGAGCCTGCCGGAGCCCGCGCGTGATGCTCCGCCTCCTGCTGCTGCTCTCCCTCGCCGCCGGAGCACCGGCCGCCGCCCTGGCCCAGGACGCCCAGGCGATCGTCGGCCGGTCGTCGCGCGTCTACCGGTCGCTCGCCAGCCTCAAGGCGGATTTCGTGCAGGTCATCGCCAATCCGATGATCGACAGCGCGGAGAGCCGCGGAACGCTGGTCCAGGCCGGCCCCGACAAACTCGCCATGCGGTTCTCCGATCCCGCCGGCGAGGCAATCGTCATCGACGGCCGGTCGGTGTGGGTCTACACGCCCAGCACGACCCCCGGACAGGTGATCCGGATGGCGGTGCCGAGCGGCGGTCCGGTGTATGGGTACAACATACTCGCCTGGTTGCTCGACCGGCCGGCGGAACGATACAGCGCCTCGTACGTCCGGGCGGACCAGGTCAACGGCCGGTTCGTGGACGTCGTGCAGCTGGTCCCGGCGGTGCCGGACCTGCCGTTCGAGCGGGCGGTGCTCTGGCTTGATCGGGGGGATGGGCTACCACGGCGCCTCGAGATCACCGAGCACTCGGGCGCGGGGCGCACGCTCACGCTGTCGAAGGTGCGGGTCAACCAGTCGGTGTCGGACCGCACCTTCAGGTTCGACGTGCCGTCCGGTGTCCGGGTGGTGGATCAGTGACGAGGGGCAGCCGTCATGTCCGTCGGGCCGGGCACCGCGCTCGGAACGATCTCGATCACCCCTCGTCCGTCAGCGCCCGCTCCATCGCTGCGGCGCTGTCCTCGCCCAGGCCCGCCTGACGGGCAAGCCGGAGCGCGACCAGCCCGAGTGCGCGATACAGCACGCGGTCCTCGGGGCCGAGCGCGCCGAGGTGGGTGCGCACCGTCGCCACGTCCCCGCGCCGCACCGGACCGGTGAGCGCCAAGGCCGGCCCGAGCGCCAGGTTGGCGATGGTACCCTGCATGAGCGGAAGGTAGAGCGCCGCGGCCTGAGCCGGCGACACGCCCGCCTGCCGCGCCAGCCCTTCCGCCACCGCGGCCAGGACGACGGTGTAGTTGGAGGCGAACACCGCGGCCGCATGATACGCCGGCTTGGCGCCTGGCAAGAGGCGCACGGTCCGCATCCCCAGCGCCGCGGCGAGCCGTTCACCGACCTCGAGCGCGCGGTCGTCGCCCTCGAGGCCGGCGAACGCACCGCGCAATCGCTCGCGCGCCGTCGCGGGCTCGGCGATCGACTGCAGCGGATGGAATGATCCGAGGCCCGCGCCCGTGAGTGCGAGGGCATGCAGCGCCAGCCGGTCGAGCAGTCCGGAGAGGTGAAGCACGACTTGGCGTTCGTTCACGGCGCGGTCACGGGCCAGCTCGGCCGCGACACCCCCGATTGCCTCGTCGGGCGTGGCGATCAGGACCACGGCGGCGCCCCGCGTGTCCTCGGGCCGCCGGATCCGCCCGAGCAGCCCCACCTCAACGCCGGCCCCACCAAGCGCCAGGGCGAGCCCGCGGCCCATTCGTCCGGCCCCGATGATCGCGACCGGCTGAAGTGTCGGTGCCCGGCTCACGCGCCCTCGCGCCAAGTGGGGTGGGCATCGCCCTGAACGCAGCGAAGGGGGCATACCCTCGGGCATGCCCCCTTCGCGTTGCTCAGGGTGACTCGTCGCGTCACCACATTCCTCAATTCTGCGCCGGCACCGCCGCCCGGCTGGCTGTCGCGAGGCCCAGCAGCTCGCGCGGCGTCCCCGCCTTCCGCAGGAGGCCCATGGCCGTCTGCATCTGCTTGTCGTCCTGGGCTCGGCGGCGAAACTCGGCGGGCCGCCCGAACACGTACCGCGCGATCTCGTAGCCGAGCTGGTCGTCGATCAGGCCGCTCGCCCCTTCGTAGACCTGCGGCGTCATGTCGATCCCCTTGGCACGCAGCCGCTGGTACACCTGTTGCCTCATCTCCGGCGTGACGGTGAACGACTCCGACTTGATCGCACCGCCCTTCTTGCTGTCGAGCGCGAAGGTCGTCAGGACGTCGCGGTACTCGGGGAGGTGGCTGCCAAGCGCCTTGGCGAACTCCTTCTCGCGGCCGGAGAGGGTATCCGGCCGGATCACCAGGTCCGGGACGATGCCGCCTCCACCACGCACGACCCTGCCGGCGTCGGTGTGATAGATCGGCCGGCGCCGGATCGCGGAGTCGGAATGCTCCTTGTCGGGCCCGCCCGGCACCGTGTCTCCGGCTTCGAACGCCGCCTGCTCGGCCTGCTCCGTCTCGTTCTTGGCGACGCGCTGGATGGTGCGCCCGCTGGGCGTGTACCAGCGGGCCGTCGTCAGCTTGAGGGCCACGCCGTCACCCAGCGGGAAGAGCGTCTGCACCAACCCCTTGCCGAAGGTCGGCGTGCCGACGACCACCGCCCGGTCGTGGTCCTGGAGCGCCCCGGCGATGATCTCGGCGGCGCTCGCGGTGCCGTCGTTCACCAGCACCACGATGGGCAACTCGGGCCAGGTCTGGCGCGCGTCGTCGTAGAATTCCTTGGTGGACCCGCGGGCGCGCCCGCGGGTCGCCACGATCTCCTGTTTGGCGTCGAGGAAGAGATCCGCGACCTTGACGCCCTGATCGAGCAGCCCTCCGGGGTTGAGCCGCAGGTCGAGAATGAGCGACTTCATCCCCTTGGACTTCATTCCGGTGATCTCGGAGCGCAACTCCTCGGCGGAGGTTTCAGCGACCGGGTTGAGCGAGATATAGCCCATCCCGCCATCGAATAGCGTCCCCGGCGGCACCGAGCGGATGTGGATCTGGGCCCGGGTGAGGGCGTACTTGATCGGGTCGGTCACCCCCGAGCGGCGCACGGTGATGGCCACTCTGGATCCCGCCTCGCCGCGCAGTGCCTTCACCGCCTGGTCGTTCTTCCAACCCTCGGTGGACTTGCCGTCCACCTCGATGATCTGATCGCCGGTGGCCACGCCCGCGCGCTCGGCAGGCGTGTCGGGCAGCGGTGCCACGACCGTGATCCAGCCGTCGCGCACGTCGATCTGTATGCCGAGCCCCGCATAGTTGCCCGAAGTCTGCTCGGTGAGCGCCTTGTAGTCGTCCCCCGTGAGGAGGACCGAGTACGGGTCCTTGAGCTGCTCGAGCATCCCGCGGGTGGCGCGATCGTAGAGGTCCGTCTCGCCGATGGAGTCCACGTAGTAGGCGCTCACGTGGCCCAGGACGTCATCGAAGAGCCGTGCCTGCTGGTAGACGTTGCCGCCACTGGCAACCCCGCGCTGCAGCAGCCACCCGCCACTCAGGAACGAGAGTATCGCCACCAGCACGATCAGACCCCAACGCTGCTTCATACCCGCCTCCGGTACCGCAGATTGCCCGCCAGACGGCGGGCCATGCCGTGCGCTACGCCATCGTCTCGAGTCGTCGTGAGCGACGCTCAGGATGACTCGTGCTACCCTCTGCCATCCCCGAATCGTTCCGGGGCGATGGCCGCGATCTCCGCCCACGCGACCTGCAAGAGTCGGTCCGGCGGGAGCCCAGCGTTCAAATGTCGCACCCCGCTACCCTGAGCCGCCAGGTAGTAATCGAACACCCGGCGGAGAAAATCGTCACTCTCCGCGTCCAGCCGGTCGAGCCGCTTGCCCGCGGCCACCTGGCGGGCGCGCCCGACCTCGGGCGGGAGATCGAGAATCAGCGTCAAGTCGGGGGTGAGCCCCCCGGCCGCCGCCCGGTTGGCCGGCCGCACGACCTCGGCCGGGATGCCGCGGCCGGCCATCTGGTACGCCTCGGTCGAGAGGGCGAACCGGTCCGACAGGACCACTCGGCCGGCGGCGAGCGCCGGCGCGATCACGGTGCCTACCAGTTCGGCCCGCGCGGCCAGATAGAAGAAGAGCTCGGTGACGGCGCCCACGGGGTGCTCCGGATCGAGCAGTGCCTGGCGGGCGACCTCACCGGCCCGGGTGCCACCCGGCTCCCGCACCACCACCGGCTCGACGCCACACACCCGCATCCGCTCGGCGAGCGGACCCATGAGCGTCGACTTGCCCGATCCTTCGGGCCCCTCGAGGACGACGAAGAGTCCTCGGCCGCTCATCCCAGCGTGATGATGCTGCTGGTCGCGCCCTTCTCCATTCCCTCGCTGATCTGTTGGTTCACCTTGGCCATGAGCTTCTCGAAATTGGCACGGGCAACGACGTACGCCTGGCCCACCGGGCTCATCTCGAGGTCGCGCACAGCGGTCTCGTACGATTCGGCGGTGACCTGGTCGGGCATCTGGCCGGACGAGACCATCTGATCGACCTGACGGGCGAGCGTCTGGATCAGGTCCAGCTTGGCCACGGTCTCCTTGTCTTCCCGCAACGTGGCCTCTGCGCGCCGCAGCGTCTGGTACTCCGCTGACTGGCCGATCATCCTGCCGAGATCCTGCGCCTTGTCCCAGATCACGGGGCATTGCTCCTTCGCGCGAGCAGGTAGCGCTCGCGGCCGAAAAGGTCCGCATGAATGGCGACGTCGGTCCACCCGCACGCGCCGGCCCGCCGGGCGCAGAGCGCCGCTCGAGCACAATCGATCTCCAGCGCCAACCAGCCGCCGGGGCGAACCACCCGGAGCCCGGCGTCAAGCAGCCGGGCGATGGCCTCGAGCCCATCGGCTCCGCTCGCCAGGGCCAGCTCGGGCTCCCAGTCGCGGACCGAGCGATCGAGGTCGGCGTACTCCTGCGTTGTAAGATAGGGGGGATTGGAGACCAACGCGTCGAGGCCGGCCGACCGGAGCCCGTCGCAGAGATCCCCCTGTACCCAGGCCACCTGCGCGCCTATCAGCCGCCGGTTCTCATCGGCGAGCTGCAACGCCTCCGCGGAGCGGTCAATTCCCACCACCTGCTCGTACCGTCCCTCTGTGGCGAGGCTGAGGGCGATGCAGCCGCTCCCGGTGCCGACATCCGCCACCCGCCCAGTGGTCACTCGGGCCAGGACCAGCTCAACCAGTCCTTCGGTTTCCGGCCGCGGGATGAACGCGCGCCGGTCGCACCTGAGCGTCAGGTGCCGGAACCCCACCCGACCGGTCACGTGGGCAAGCGGCTCACCCGCCGCGCGGCGGCGGACGGCCGCGGCGTAGACGGCCGCACGCTCGTGAGACACGGGGTAATCCGCGTCCAGCAGGGCCGAACCCGGCTCGTCACCCCACAGATCGGTCCAGAGGCGGGACGCTTCTCGGCGCTCGCCGCCCTCCAACCCGGAGCCGCCGAGCGCCGCCGCCCCCTCACCGATCAGGACCCGCCGCGAGATCCCGACGTCAGGTCGCATCCTGCTCCTGTCGGCTGGCCATTCGCAGCGCTTCCACCAACTCGTCGAGATCGCCGTCGATCACGTCGGCCAAGTTGTGGACAGAAAGGTTGATCCGGTGGTCGGTCACCCGACTCTGCGGAAAGTTGTAGGTGCGGATCTTGGCGGAGCGATCCCCCGTGCCGACCATCGCGCGGCGGTCACGGGCTCGCGCTGCCTCCTGCTCGGCGATCATGCGGTCGAGCAGCCGCGCGCGCAGCACCTCCATCGCCCTGATCTTATTCTGAAGCTGCGACTTCTGGTCCTGCTGACTCACGACGACCCCGGTCGGCAGGTGGGTGATGCGCACCGCGCTGTCCGTCGTATTGACGCTCTGGCCGCCCGGCCCGGATGACCGGAACACGTCGATCTTGAGATCCTGCGGCTCGATCTTGATGTCAACTTCCTCGGCCTCCGGCAGCACGGCCACCGTGGCGGCGGAGGTGTGGATCCGTCCCTGGGTTTCGGTGGCCGGGACGCGCTGCACCCGGTGCACGCCGGACTCGCGGCGCAGCCGGCCGTACGCGTCCGGGCCCCGGACCGCGACGATGGCTTCCTTGATGCCCCCAAGCGTCCCCTCGCTCAGCGAGATCGGCTCCCAGCGGAGGCCGTGGCGCTCCGAGTACCGCTGATACATGCGGTAGAGGTCGGCCGCGAACAGCGCCGCCTCGTCCCCGCCGGTGCCGGCGCGGATCTCCAGGATGGCGTCGCGATCGTCGTGCGGGTCACGCGGGGTCAAGAGCGCGTGCAGCTCCTCGGAAGCCGCGGCGATTTCGGCCGGCAGGCGGGACAGGTCGGCACGCGCCAACGCAACAAGCTCGGGATCCGCCTCGGTGGCGAGTTCCCGAGCCTGTTCTAGGTCCCGTTCCAGCCGCGCGAGCCGCTCGGCCAGGCGAACCACCGGCGCGAGGCGGGTGTGCTCTCGACCAAGGGATTGCAGTTGCGCCGGGTCCCGAGTCACCGCCGGATTGGCGAGAGCCAGGCCAACCTCCTCCGCCCGCTGCAGCGCCTGGCGGAGTCGAGCCTCCATGTCTTATGCCTTGGGGGCGGCAGCCGGCTCGGTCTGATACTTCCGGCGGAACCGGTCCACCCGTCCAGCCGTATCCACCAGGCGCTGCTTGCCGGTGAAATAGGGGTGGCACTGCGCACAGACTTCCACGTGGATTGACGCGGAGGTCGACCGGGTCTCGAACGAGTTTCCGCAGGCGCAGACCGCCGTGAGCTTGCGGTAGGCCGGGTGCAGATCGGGCTTCACTGGACGACTCCTGAGGTTGATGCTAAGCCGATAAGTATATCCGCACAGAGGGGTTAATGGAAGGTCAGGAGGCTGGCCACGAGTGTCCGCACGTGCTTCGGGCCACGAGAAAAGGGCACCCGTGGGGGCGTGACTCGGTCGCGGCGTTCGCCCGGAGCACAGAAGATGGGCTCACGGACTCGCGCCAGCGATGGAGCGTCCTCGCCCCCGCCTGATTGACAGTCCCACCCCGTCGCAAGTATGGTACGCCCAACTACTTCCAAACCATGCGAGACCCGCGTGCCGCTCTCCTCCCTCGAAGTCCTGCGCAGGGTCCCCCTCTTCTCCGGGGTGGCCGAGAGCGATCTGGCGGCGTTTGCCGAACTGACGCGGGAGCGCAACTACCCCAAGGGCAGCGTCATCGTGTTCGAGGACGACCCGGGAGACGCGCTGTATCTGGTCGCCGCCGGTCAGGTGAAGGTCGTAATCATCGCGGAGGACGGCCGGGAGGTCATCCTCTCGGTGCTGGGTGAGGGCAGCTTCTTCGGCGAGATGGCCGTCATCGATGACGAGCCGCGGTCCGCCCACGTGATCGCGATGGAGAGCTCGAGCGTGCTCGTCCTCCGGCGCGAGGACTTCTACGCTCGCCTGAGATCCTCCCCGGAAGTGGCCATCTCGCTCCTGCGGGAGCTCTCCCGCCGGCTCCGGCGCGCAGATGAGAAGATCGGCAGCCTCGTCTTGCTGGACGTCAACGGCCGCGTGGCGCACCTGCTCCTCCGGATGGCCGACGACGAGGGTGGCGATCGCATCACCAAGAAGCTCACCCATCATACCATCGCCCAGATGATCGGCTCGAGCCGCGAAACGGTCTCGCGGACGATGCGTAACCTGGTGGAGCGCGGGGTCATCCAGGTGACGCGCAAGGAGATCACCCTGCTCGACCGCCGGCCCCTCATGCTGGCCGCGCGACGGTCGTGAACCCAGTCACAGGTCCGCTGTGACCGGGGATGCGGCACGTGGGGGGCGGTCGGGGAGAGCTTCGAGAGTGTTCTCTTCATCAGTCGCGGAGTCAGTGTGCCGCACCGCTTGACCTTCTGGGGCACGCGCGGCTCGATCCCGACACCCGGTCCGCGGACGACGCGGTATGGCGGCAACACCGCCTGCGTGAGTCTCACGGGCTCGAACGGCCGCCTCACCATCATCGATGCTGGCAGCGGGCTGCGCCCGCTCGGCCACGAGCTCATGAGCCGGCCAGGAGAGACCCTCGTCGCCGAGATCCTGCTCTCCCACACCCATTGGGATCACATCCAGGGACTGCCCTTCTTCAAGCCGCTGAGCGCGCGCGGCAACCGCTTCTGCGTGTATGGCGCAGCCCAGGAGGGTGTGCCGTTGCAGGAGATCCTCCGCCGGCAGATGGATCCCATGGTCTTCCCGGTGCCGCTCGAGGCCCTGGCCGCGAAGATCGAAGTGCAGGAAATCGTCGAGGGGGAGGTCCGGCTGAGGGACTTCAGGGTGCGCGCCTTCCGGCTGCGGCACCCGGGCACGACGCTCGGTTTCCGGCTGGCACCTGCCGGCGGCGGCCGGGACATCGCCTACCTCACGGACAACGAGCTCGGACCCGGTGGCACGTATCCTGTATCCGATGACTGGCGTGAGCAGCTAGTGCAATTCCTGGCCGGCACGGACACGTTGATTCACGATGCGATGTACGCGGATCACTTCATCCGGCTGCGGGCGGGATGGGGACACTCGACCCCTCGGCAGGCGGTGGACCTCGCCGCCGAGGCGGGATGCGCGCGGCTCATCCTGTTCCACCATGAGCCGGAGCACGACGACGACGCGATCGACCGCCTGGTCGTCGAGGCTCGCGCGCATGCCCGGCGGGTGGCGCCGAAGCTGGTCGTCGAAGCCGCGGTGGAAGGCGGCGGGTTCACCCTGTGAAAGGAGCGGCAATGGCTCGGCTTATTCCGTGGGCCGGTGCGTTGGCGGCGGTGACGCTGGCCTGGCCGCTGCAGGCTCAGGACGTGCGGCCGGCCATCGCCGTGTTGCCGTTCGAGAACACCGGCTCCTATGGGCAGGACAAGGAGACATTTGACGCGCTCGAGGCAGGCCTCCCGGCGATTCTCTCCGCCATGCTCGCCGCGCATCCCGGCCTGAGGGCAGTGGACCGCGGGAGCGTGCGCGAGGCGATGGATCGCCGGCAGCTCGGCGCCGCCCGGCGGATCGACGCGGCCTCTGCCACCGAGGTGGCCAAGGCCGCGGGTGCGCGGTACGCCGTCACCGGGAGCTTTGCGGACTTCTACGGCAAGTTCCGCATCAACGCGCGCGTGGTGGATGCCCAGTCGGGCGAGATCCGGAAGGTCGTCTCGAACGACGACCCCAAGCTGCAGGACCGCGCCCAGCTCGCGGCAATCCTGCAGCTCGTGAGCGAGCGGATCGTGGCGGCTGCCGGGTTGCCTCCCTACCCGGCCGAGACCGCCGCACGCCAGCGAGCAATGCCGACGGAGGCGCTGATCGCGTACAGTCGCGGGTTGATGTTCGAGGGCCAAGGGGACAAGGCGAAGGCGGCTGCCGCCTATCAGCGCGCGCTGACCGCGTACCCGGACTTTCCGGAGGCACGTGCGGGTCTCCAGCGCGTGGGGGGCGCCTAGACCAGACGGCGGATTCCCGCCGCGATGCCCAGTTGCGCCGGCAGCGCCAGAGCGATGACCGGTCCGTTCACCTGATCGAAGCCGGGCAGGAGCTTCAGTATCAGCCCGAGCAGGGACAGCCCCACCAGCGATCCGGCCACGGGCCAGGCCCACCGCGCCGTCGGCGACCCGCGCATCACCCCGCCAATAGCGGGCAGAAGCAGGAGCGCGAGCGGGTTGAGCTGCAGCAAGTTCTCGTTCCGGTAGGCCATCACGTGGTCGGTGAGCCCCCAGAGCCCAGCCAGCACCAGTCCCGCGAGCCCCGCCACGGCTGCCCAACCGCCGGTCAGAACCAGG
>Ga0209797_10000254_pt1 | contig 25868 bp, 21 predicted proteins | sample DOMMetBare3Fresh_2_FD_187472 | JGI IMG/M metagenome (GOLD analysis project Ga0209797, IMG submission 187472) | Wetland sediment microbial communities from St. Louis River estuary, USA, under dissolved organic matter induced mercury methylation -... | ecosystem: Environmental > Aquatic >... | reverse complement strand
TTGAGGAAAAACCATTGCTCCCACTTGTAATACTTGGGATCACAAGTCGCTAATTCCCGGTTCCAATCATAGCCAAAGCCCAGTCTTTTAAGCTGGTCGCGCATATAATCGATGTTTTCATACGTCCAGTCAGCAGGGTGAACGCCATGTTGCATCGCCGCATTTTCTGCGGGCAATCCAAAAGCATCCCAGCCCATCGGCTGCAGGACGTTTTTACCCAACATGCGCTGATAACGGCTGATAACATCGCCAATGGTGTAATTACGCACATGACCCATGTGCAATTTCCCACTGGGATAAGGAAACATGGATAAGCAATAATACTTTTCCTGAGTAGAAGATTCCGACACATTAAATACCCCTGAGGCTTCCCAGGCGGCTTGTACGTCTTGCTCAATAGCGAGCGGTTGATAATTTTCTTGCATCCTTCTCGTCTTTTACCGGTCAAAAGCGTTAGAATACCCCACTGTTGCTTAAATCTAAAGCGTCATTTTTACAAGAGAGTTGAACCATGAATAAAAATAAACTTATCGCCGCCTATTCCGATTTTATGAAGCATCTCCATGAAACCATGGAGGACACGCTACATACTTTTGCCGAGGCGCTGGAAATTTCGAAAGAAAAAACCGGCAAAAGTAGCGACTTGACTGAAGATGAACTTAACAAACTTTCAGGTTATGTTAAACGCGACATTGAACATGCCGCCCATGGCTTATCAGACGAGGAAGATAAAGATTCGCTCTCCGAGTGGTTTAAATTTGATATTGAATTGATTGAAAACTTCGCTCTGGACGCTTTTTTAAGCGTTGCCGACAAAACACGTATTGAACTCGAAAAGCTGAGAGAGTTAGCGGAGACACATACCTATCATAGCGGCGATATTACCGTACCTGGAACCTTTATTTGCGATGCCTGCGGGAAGGAAATTGCGTTTAAAACAACCAGTGAAATCCCCGAATGTCCAGCATGTCATGCCAAAACCTTTATCCGCATTTGATATTAATGGCTCAAGGCTTATAATGCGGTTTTTATCTATTTGATTTCACGGGGAATAACATGCGCAGAGTCATCTTCAATCAAAAGGGCGGTGTCGGTAAATCAACGATTACCTGTAATTTGGCTGCCATCAGTGCCATGGAGGGCAAGCGCACCTTGGTCATTGATCTGGATATTCAGGGTAATTCTACCCAATACCTGCTGGGTCATAAAATTGCCGAGAGCGATAAGACCATTGCTCTATTCTTTAAAGATTGCTTGAGCCTTTCCCTTTTCGGTGGCAGCCATAACTCTGGACTTGACGCTGTTATCCATGAAACACCTTTTCCTAACCTGTTTGTCATTCCTTCACATCCCGAACTTGAACCCTTGCAAGGTCGTTTGGAATCGCGTTTTAAAATTTTTAAATTAAAAGAAGCGCTTGAAAAACTGGAAGGTTTTGACGCAATCTATATGGATACACCGCCTATCCTCAACTTCTACAGTCAATCTGCATTAATCGCTGCCGAAAAATGTTTAATTCCTTTTGATTGCGACACTTTTGCGAGGGAAGCTTTATATACATTAATGCAGGCAGTTGCGGAAGTTAAAGCAGATCATAATCAAAATCTTCAGATTGAAGGTATTATCGTGAATCAATTCCAAAAACAGGCCAATTTACCGCGCCAATTGGTTGACGAACTTATCGCCGAGGGGCTTCCAGTTCTTGCCGCCATGATCTCACCTTCTATCAAAGTCAGAGAATCTCACACGGTTTCACAACCGTTAGTTCATTATGTCCCCAACCACAAACTGAGTGACGAATACAGGGCGTTATATGCCGAGATTCATAACGATTAAAATCCAAGGCTAAACAAGTTTGATCTACACTTGTAAAAGCGACCTTTACGTTTAGTGTGGAAAAATAACCGGGAAATTTGAAGGATAAACCAGTTGAAATACAAACATTAACTCATCAACTTGAAAAAACTTTTCGGAGCACCGCATATCGGGCAAGACCAGTCATCAGGAATATCTGCCCAACGAGTTCCAGGCGCAATCCCGCTATCAGGATCGCCTTTTTCTTCATCATAGATATGCTCACATTCCAAACAGTGATATTTTTTGAATTCTAACATGATTTTCCCCATAAAATAATTATTGGCAGCGTTGTACCTATCTCCTGAATCTCCACGATATTGCCGGACCTGTGAGCTGCGGTAGATAGATAAAAACCTTATTCCGTCAATTTGACTACTTGCCCTTGAGCTGCGGACTGCAAGGCAGCAACAATGATTTGGCAATTGGCTTTCGCGTCTTCCAGCGAAAGCGAAGGTTTATTGCCAGTTAACACACAGTTGCTGAAATGCTCTATTTCGAGCCTAAAGTGATTATCCGCAGGCAGGCGCTCTTCACACTGTCGGCCATCTTCCGTCCACCATGAAATTACTGGGACATCGCCCGGCAGTTGCCATACGGTATGGCATTTTATACCGCCTTTTGTACCTATAATTTCATACTCACACCGTCTCGCACGCTCAAAGCTAAAATCGAAATGGGCGTATTTCCCGGCACCGAAATCAATGATGCCGCTGCACGTAATATCAGCGCCGCTTTCCACATACTTGGCCATCGCTGTCACAGCGACCGGGTCTTCGTCAAAGAACATCCGCGCTGAATGGATTGCGTAACATCCGATATCCCACATGGCACCGCCACCGCGTTCGATACTTTCTACCAAACGATATATTCGCGCTGGGCGCATCATAAAGGAATAGCTGGAGCGTACCGACCTTACTTCACCTATTGCTCCCAAACGAATCAACTCCTGCACGCGTGCATGTTGCGGGTGGAACCGATACATAAAGCCTTCCATGACCGTTACATTATGCACACTAGCGGCGGTTTTGATAGCTTCAATGTCTGCTACTTTCAGTGCCATAGGTTTCTCGCACAACACATGTTTACCGCGTTCAATTGCACGTAACGCCCATTCGGCGTGCTCATGATTGGCAAGAGGCACGTACACGGCTTCAACTTCAGCATCGTCCAACAATGCTTCCAGATTCTCATAGATATGGACATTCTGTTGATGCGGAGCATACTGCGCCAGCGTTTGCGCGGCAGCGCCGGAGCGACGACTGGCAATAGCGACCAGTTTGGCATTCGATGCTTCAACGATGGCGGGTAGTAAGCGCTCATTGATTCGAGCAGCGCCTAAAATACCCCAGTGTAATCTCGTTTTGATATTCATAAATGGTATCCCTTTTCGTGTGTTACGCGAATTACAAGTTTACCGGATAGGTCTTGTCTTCTCTATCAAACTTAACCTCAAGGGCAAGAAATCCAGTAATTTAATGTGGCAATTAATTACAGAAAACAATACGGATATAGATTTGAATGGGCGGGCGTTTCGACCTTATGCAGCAATCACTATAAGGCTACACCCATTTATGGGTTCTTATGCCCTTTCCCGTTTTAACAGCATTGAAAAAAGCGTTAAACCCTGTCAGGCCAACCTTTTATTTTTCGCGCATGATGATTGGGCTTATTGATGTGAATGTAAGATTAGAAATCACTTTTCGCTCAACTTATTACCCATTAAATCAGTCACTTCGCTATTGGCAACACCGTATACTTTAATATTATTTTTAATCATACTGGCATAAGTTTCATGAAGATGACCATGATAAATATGTTTAACCCCCATCGCTGCGGCTAATTCACCAATGATCTTAAAGCCATGTCTATGTGACCCAGGCGCTTCATGTGACACTAAAATATCCGCTTTCAGGGTTTTTAATGCCTCAAATTCGTCATGCCAAATCGCCGATTTGTATTTTAATGACATCCCGGTATGCCTGATGTTGGCTGACTGATTATGCAAAAAATGTTGCTTACCTAGCCATTTTGGCTCTTGCGGCGGATACCAAACCCTACCAAGGAAAATACCGCCTAATCCTGCAACTCTAAACCCCGCTATTTCAGTAACTTTCAAGTGCAAATCCCTGTCAGAAAACGCTGAGTTAAAAAGATTGTTATATTTTTCTGGCGTTTCAAAATCATGATTTCCAGCAATCCACCAGACTTCAGTTAAGCCAACGATCTCTTTTAAACAGCTTTCTAACGGCATATCCAGATCATAATCACCGAGTAAAATAACAGCCTCGGGTTGGTATTTTTGAGTGGCCGCTACCAGCGGCTTGAAATTTCCATGCGGATCACCTGCGAATAATATTCTCTTATGTTGGTTCATTTTGTTATCTTTCTTTTCGTGATGACCGAAACTTGCGCTCGTACCAAAAATAACATTGAATTATTCTTGCAAGAATATTATTGCCTGTGACGATTTTTTGTATGTAAAAAAAGTTGTCGAAAATAGTTCCGGATTAATTTAGCCAACGAATTCAACTCGAACCCTTTATCTCTATCTCCCAAAGGCTTAAATAAAGTCGGCAATTCGTCAATTTCAGATAGAAATGAAAATAAAGTATTAGCTTGAGATATCGCCCGCGCAGACAAACCTAATAATTTAACTTTTGGCAAACCGCTGTTCTTGGATCTCAACCCATGATTCAGGTAAGTTAAGATCCTTTCACTGCAATCCCGGCTATTCGTCACTAAGGCAGCTGATCCAGCAGGATAAAGGAAGCAGGACCATCTTAAATCGACGGTAGCGCTCAGGAAAAAAACCAAACTTCAAGGCTTATTTTGGAAACCAAAACTAGAGAGTTCCTGCTGATTTATACTAAATCCCTGGCTTTGTTAAAAGCCTCTCTGAAATCAAGATATAAAGGCTTATCAGTTTTCAACATTAGTTTTAGCATTTCATTCTGAAGCTGATATTTCACATTGCCAACTGCTAAAGCACCCACACCTACTGCGCCTTGCGCATTGATAGCATGAATTAAGGGTGCGCCTGAATCACTACGTTTGATTCCCTCAATACCCATTGGCGGAACTGCATTAACATCTCCGGCCACTTTCAATTGCCTCGCTTCTTTGAGAACAGTCGAGTTTAACACCTGAATACCGGCTTTTGCGGTACAAAAAATGATATCAATATTTGCTACCAATTGGACTTTGTCGGCTTCAGAGCTGGCACATGCGCCTTTTAGCGTGCAGGCAAATCGGCGATTGTAGGCTTTAGCAATATCTGAGGCCGTATCAATCGATAAATGATCGACTAGCGCTGTCTCTGCACCTGCAAGTGAAGCAATAATTCCAGTAGCAACACCGACAGGCCCCGTTCCACCGAATACCAAAGCCTTACAATCTTTCAATTCTTTACCATGCTTAGCTTTCAGCTCTTTCTCCACGCAAGCCACTAATGCCGCCGCTGTCGTAAAAGCGCCACTTGGATCAGCAAAAACAGAGACTTCAAAAGGTGGAACCATCGCTTGTTTGCTGGTATCCAGCATGTCCATCGCTAACCCTAAGTCGCGGCCACCAATAAAGATTCCAGTGAGTTTTACACCTGAGGGGCCTCGGGAAAAAATAGCATCCTGAGTGAGTCTGTAAACACTGTCTAATTTGACATTACTATACGGCATAAGCACATCAAACCCAGCATCCATAGCCATATTTATATCAAATGGACTATTGTTTGGCATGGGGTCAAACATGTGAAGAATACTGCGTTTCTTCATTAGGGATCCTCTTATTTTATGAATGCGTGTTAGCTGAAGTTAGATTGACTTAATATAGTCTCTGGCTACTTCAAAGGCATGTTCAAAATGCAGGTAAACAGGTTTATCGCTGTGAATCATTTTTTTCAACAAGCGATTCTGTGCCTGATATTTAATATTGCCGATAGCCAGAGCGCCTATGCCAACAGCGTCACTGTTGGAACCTCTAATAGGCGTACCGTTATGAAATGCATCAACGCCTGCGATACCTGAGGGCGGCACTGCATTAACGTCAGCAGCCACTTTCAGCTGCGGAGCTGATGCAATCAATTCAGCGCTCAACAATTCAATGCCTGCGGCACCGGTTGCAAAAACAACATCAGCAGTCTTCATGTATTCCGCTTTATTAGCATCTGCGCCAGCGGTAATGGTAATTTTACCGTCACCAAATTCATTGCTACATAGGTCAGCAATGTGTTGCGCTTTATCCAGTTGCCTACCGATAATTCTTACCTTGGCACCCGCTTGAGCAGCAATAACCGCCGCCGCTTGACCCACTGGCCCGGTTCCACCTAACGCAAGAATGTTTTTTCCTTCAAGCGTAGTGTTAAATTTTGTAATTAACTCATGCTCCACTGCGGCAACCAGTCCAGCGGCAGTTGTAAATGCGCCGCTAGGGTCGGCAAAAACAGACACTTCGAAAGGAGGAACCATTGAGCGTTTTGCCATTTTTAGCATATCCATTGCCTGTTTGGTATCGCGGCCACCAATAAATATACCGGTGCGCCTTAAGTTTTTTGCGCTTCTGGAAAAAATAGCATCTTGCACCAGCCCTTGAACTTCGCTGGCTTCAACATTGGTATAAGGTAGTGCCGAAACCCAGCCTGCATCCATCGCCATATTGACGTCAAAAGGACTTAAATTTTTAGCGGTGGTTAACATGTGTAAAATGTATGGTTTTTCCATGATAGCTCCTTGATGTATTTAGACAACAAGTATAAAAGAAAAAATGACAGAATAACAATGTACTTGCGTATTTGTATCTCGAAACTCGAAATCTACTTTGGTTTCAGGTGGATGAAAGCGTTTATGAAAATCAAGTTTAATCCCTTTTCTGAGAAGCGTTAGATACACTCACGAGGACATCTACACTCGTTAAATATTGCGCTGTAACGTCGGACTTCTTCGTAATTACTCCCTAAGGGTAACGGTGCAATCAAGAAATACTGAGCATCACCTGCGTTTTCGCCTACTCTGAGTATAGGATTTGTTTCTCCTCTTCCGGAGGCGCGGCTGCGCAGATTTTTGATCTATCTGTTTTTTATCCAACTCCTGAAAAGCAATAGGAAATCTGTCCATGTTGCGTAAAACCGGAAACCTCCATATACAAAATGCCGTGACCGCCAGCGTGGCAATGCCGCCTACCACCACTGCAGGAATAAGCCCGAACCACGCTGCCGTCAAACCGGACTCAAATTCACCCAGCTCGTTTGATGCACCGATAAATACCGAATTCACAGCACTGACCCGGCCACGAATAGCATCCGGAGTTTCCAGCTGAACCAGCATGTGGCGAATATAAACACTTACCATATCGCCGGCACCCATCAAAACCAGCGCGGCCATCGACAGCTTAAAATTGTCCGATAAACCGAACAGCACAGTTGCAGCACCGAACAAAATCACACCCTCAAACATCCAGCATCCGACTCGACGGGAGATCGGAACAAAACCGAGCGCCACGGCGGTGAGAGCAGCTCCAAAACCAGGTGCCGTGCGCAGCAAGCCAAGACCGGCGGAATCAACATGCAAGACATCGCTGGCGTAAGCAGGCAAAAGCGCTGTAGCTCCTCCCAACAACACAGCAAATAAATCCAGAGAGATTGCCCCGAATATCACTGGACGTGAACGGACAAAACGCAACCCTTCCAGCACTGTATGCCAGGTGGCAGATTCCCTTTTAACTTGAGTCGGCTGCATGCGAATCATCAACAATAGCACCATCGCCAGAGCTAATAAAAAGCTGACCAGGGTATAAACCGTCTGCGCTCCAAATAAATAGATCCAGCCGCCTAATGTTGGCCCGGCAATAACGGCAATATGAAACGATGATGAACTTAACGCCACAGCATTGCTAAAACTCCCTGACGGCACCAGATTAATCAGAATGGCCTGGCCGGCCGGCATCATAAACGCCCTTGCCGAACCATATAAGGCCATCACCATGAACACCGGCCAGACTGACTCAAGATCAGACATCGAGAAAGCCAGTAACAGCAATCCACACAACATCTCCAGAAAGACGCATCCGACAATAATCCACCGACGATTCCATTGATCCGCTACATGCCCTGCAACCAATATCAGCAAAGCAAAAGGGGCAAATTGTGCCAGTCCTATAAGACCAAGATCCATCGCGTCGCCGGTTTTCTCATAAACTTGCCATCCCACTGCCACACTTTGCATCTGCACGGCCACAGAAGCTATAAACCGGGCGGACAGAAACAAGGTAAAGTTTCGATGGCGCAACGCGCTAAATTTATTGATGGATACAGACATGTTTAGCTGATAAAAAGGGCGACTGATGCCTTTATACACAAGTCTATAAAATGCACGTCATTCCGGCAGGGTTTGCCGGAATCCAGGCCCCACGGATGGTTTAGGTTTAGGCTTACCATCCATGAACTGGATACCCGCTTCCCGGCGGGTATGACGAGTTTTTGGATATTTGTGTATAACTGATGAGTAATTTCTATGGGAACGGTGACCAAACAACCTTAAAATAAGCGAAGCCGCTCCCACGGTTAATAGTTATTTATTAGCCCGATGATCAATAATCTCTTCAACGACGGATGGATCGGCGAGCGTAGAAGTATCGCCCAGATTATCCAGTTCATTAGCGGCCACCTTACGCAAAATGCGGCGCATGATTTTCCCGGAACGGGTTTTGGGTAAACCGGGCGCCCACTGAATAATATCCGGATTGGCAATGGCGCCGATTTCTTTTCTAACCAGATCAATCAGCTCTTTTCTCAGCTCTTCCGAAGGCTCAACGCCCACGTTCAAAGTGACATAAGCATATATCCCCTGCCCTTTAATCTCGTGCGGATAACCGACTACAGCCGCTTCTGCGACTTGATCGTGCAACACCAGAGCGCTTTCAATTTCAGCGGTACCCATTCTGTGACCGGATACGTTAATCACATCGTCGACACGCCCGGTAATCCAAAAATAGCCGTCTTTATCGCGGCGCGCGCCATCTCCAGCAAAGTAGTAGCCTGGATAGTTTTTAAAATAGGTATCGATAAAACGTTGATGATCGCCATACACAGTACGTGCTTGTGCTGGCCACGGGCGACTGATTACCAGAACACCCTCCGCTACACCTTCCATAACGCGGCCCTGATTGTCCATAATTTCTGGCAAGATACCAAAGAACGGCAAGGTAGCCGATCCCGGTTTTAATGCAGTAACCCCAGGCAAGGGGGTGATTAATATGCCACCCGTTTCGGTTTGCCACCAGGTGTCCATAACAGGACAGCGCCCGTTACCGACGACATGGTAATACCACTCCCAGGCTTCAGGGTTAATGGGTTCGCCAACACTGCCGAGAATACGCAGACTGCTGCGGTCAGTACGGGTAACAAATTCATTACCCTGCGCCATTAAGGCACGGATTGCAGTCGGCGCAGTATAGAAAATATTGACCTGATGTTTGTCGATAACCCGCCAGAAACGATCCGCTTCAGGATAAGTCGGCACTCCTTCAAACATCAAAGTAGTCGCGCCGTTGCACAACGGGCCGTAAATCATGTAAGAATGTCCGGTTACCCAGCCTATATCGGCGGTACACCAGTAAATATCGCCATCGTGGTAATCGAACACATATTTGTGGGTCATGGCGGTGTACAGCAAATAACCGCCAGTTGTGTGCAAAACACCCTTGGGTTTGCCAGTTGAACCTGATGTATAAAGAATAAACAACGGATCTTCCGCATCCATTTCTACTGCGGGGCAATCGCTAGAAGCATCCGCCATCGCTTCGTGATACCAGATGTCACGCTGCTCATGCCAGTCTACCAAGTTGCCGGTGTTCTTTATGACGATAACTTTTTCAAGCTGCGGACAGGCGACGGCGGCTGTATCAACATTGGCTTTAATCGGTATGGTTTTGCCGCCACGGTAACCTTCATCTGCGCAAACCACGTAGCTGCAGTCTGAGTCCAGTATGCGGTCTTTTAACGCTTCCGCAGAAAAACCCCCAAATACAATGGAATGCACCGCGCCAATACGGGTACAAGCCAGCATCACTGTTGCCGCCTCGCTAATCATGGGCAAATAGATACAAACCCGGTCGCCTTTGTTAACGCCCTGAGCTTTCAGGACATTGGCAAACTTGCAAACTTGCTCATGTAATTGCCGGTAAGTGATCCTTTTATCATGAGCGGGATTATCGCCTTCCCAGATAATAGCCACCTGATCGCCGCGCGTTTGAAGATGGCGATCAATGCAGTTGACACTGACGTTAAGTTTTCCACCTTCAAACCAGCGGATATAGCCTTTTGGATAATCGTAATCCATGACGGTATCCCAACGTTTGCTCCATACTAAAAACTGTTCTGCCTGCTGCGCCCAAAAAGCTTCCGGTTCATTAATTGAACGCTGATACATCGTTTTAAAGGTTTCGGCGGTAATATGCGCCCGTGCTGCTATGCTTGGTTTTACATCATAAACTTTAACGTCTGACATTCGTTATTCCTGAGTTTGACTGAAGATTTTGTGCAAAGCTTAGTAAATTCCGGGCCTGATTGCACGAGTTATTAAGACGAACACGCGCTCTTTATCGATAAAACGATAAAATCACCGCGCTATAATCCATTTTGCCCTAGAGTCGCATAGCGACCCGCGCACATAAATGTTAAAATCAGGCTCTGATAATTTATTAAATAAAAGGAAAACATGAGCAAAATTATAATTGAACACAAACCAAGCCAGGAACGTTTGCAAGAATTGGGCGTTGCCGACTGGCCCATCTGGGAAAAAGAAATTTCCAAGTTTCCCATAGATTTTGACGAAACAGAAACCGCCTATGTACTGGAAGGCGAAATAATTGTGACCCCCGCAGGCGGTGAACCGGTTCGCATCGTACCGGGCGATCTGGTAGTATTTCCCGAAGGCTTGGACAGCCAATGGGAAGTAGTCAAGCCTTTACGGAAGCATTATCACTACGCTTAACATCCGGTTTTAAAGATCAACAAAGGCATCCAATGGATGCCTTTTTCATTTGTTCAAAGTCGAAATGATAAAATAAAAGGAAGTGTAATTGTTGCTATTTGCCTTGAAATAGAGCCATATATCAGCGCATTACATCCATTTATAAAAACCATATCCCTATTGATTGGTACGTAAAAATGCTTCAAACATTAATAACGACCACAGGGGTGAGCTATAATCACGCAAACCGCTTTGATGCTGGTTGACCATCTGTTCCAAAAATGAATGATTAAACAAGCCACATTGTGTCATGGTTTCTCCTAGCAGAGCTTCGCGCACTTTGTGTTTTAAAGGCCCTTTAAACCAGGCATCCAAGGGCACAGCGAAACCCATTTTGGGCCGATATAAAATATCGTCCGGTAAATAGCTTTCCAAGGATTTTTTTAAGATATATTTGCCCTCACGGCCCTTTAGTTTCATGTCCGGTTGGAGGCCTGCCATCCATTCAACCAGTTTATGATCCAGTAACGGGACTCTCACTTCTAAAGCATGCGCCATACTCGCCCTATCTACTTTGGTTAAAATATCGCCAGGCAAGTAGGTTTTTATATCCAGGTATTGAACCAGTGATAAGGGACTATCCGTCGGTGCTCTATCGACATGCCTTCTAAACACATCCACCGCTTGATAACCCTGTAAATCATGCTTTAATTGATCACTGAACAGCTTGCCGCGTAATTCATTGGATAAGACCGAAACACTGTGAAAATAACCTTCCAGTGAATCCCGCGCGATGGATTCGAAGGTTGATTTAGCCCTGAAGATTTTCGGCGCCCAATCCGCTTTCGGATAAACCTGCCCCAGCAAGCCAAAAACCGGTTTTCTAATGCTGTCAGGCAGCCATGAGCGCATTTTCTCTTCGTAGGTATGCCAGCGGTAACGCCTGTAACCGGCCAGATTTTCATCCCCGCCATCGCCTGATAGTACGACGGTGACTTGTTTTTTCGCCAGTTCGCAAACCCGATAGGTGGGCAATGCTGAGCTGTCGGCATAAGGTTCATCGTAAAGCCCTGCCAATTGGTCAATCAGGCTAAAATCATCGGGATCAACCTGCTCAACGCGATGTGCCGTGTGATAACGTTCAGCTACTTGCGCGGCAAATTTCGTTTCATTATAGGCCGGATCCCCAAAAGAGATTGAGCAAGTATTAACAGGGTCGCTTGATAAACCTGCCATCATGGCAACGACGGCGCTTGAATCCACGCCGCCCGACAGAAATGCGCCTAACGGCACATCGGCCACCATTCTAATTTTAACGGCTTCGCGCAGTCGCTCGATGAGCTCTTCGCCCGTTGCTTTTTCATCTTGCGGGGGTCTAGGCGAGAATTTTACGTCCCAATATTGCCGAGGCTGATAGGTTTTAGTGCCCCGCTTTATGGTCAGGCAATACCCCGGCTCCAATTTATAGACGTTTTTATAAATTGTTTTAGGATCGGGTATATAGCCAAAACCGAAATAATCCTCGATAGCGGTAGAATCCAGGATTTTCGGCAAGTCGGGATGTTCTTTGAGAGATTTTAATTCGGAACCGAATATGAACTGTCCGTTTGCCAGTTCCGCATAATAAAGGGGCTTTACACCCAGGCGATCACGCGCAAGAAATAGAGTTTGCTGATCCCTGTCCCACACGGCGAAGGCAAACATACCGCGCAATCTGTCCACACAGGACTCACCCCACGCTTGCCAGCCGTATAAAATTACTTCTGTATCACAGTGAGTTTGAAAGACATACCCAAGCGCTTCCAGTTCTTTTCTTATTTCCAGGAAGTTGTATATTTCGCCGTTAAAGGTTAGAACCGCATTTTTATCGCGACTCACCATGGGTTGCTGGCCGCTGGTCAGATCAATAATTGATAAGCGGCGATGACCAAACCCTAAACCGGCTTCAATATGGAGGCCACCTTCGTCGGGGCCACGGTGATATTGGCTTTCGTTCATTCGTGAAAGTAAATCCCGATTGATTTCCCGCTTTTCTCTGATATCGAAGATGCCGACAATCCCACACATAGCTGTTTATTCCTGGTTTTAAAGACGTTTGTATCCTTCCTATCCCAAGTTTATCGGGGGAAGTTTTGAGGGTCATTGTTGCATTAAGCTTATCAGCCGGTTGACGTTTTGCTCCCAGCTGAACATGGCTTTCACAAAATTCCTATTGTTGCCCGATACTATTGGCGCAGAGTTATTCTGCAAGAATTCTTCCAGCTGCTTGATGACGACATCAGCCTCATCACCCACTGCTACATCGAGGCTTTCGTGATACGGAATGCCTTCCATCGCTGCGGAAGTGGCGATGACATATTTTCCCATTGCCATGGCTTCCAAGACTTTATTTTGAATGCCTCTGGCAATTCTTAGGGGCGCAGCCGCCAGTTTTGCATGGGCAAGATATGGTCGGACATCATTGACAGCTCCGGTCACCACGATATTATCGTTAGCCAAGGCTGCAACTTCTTTTGTCGGTCTGGAGCCGACTATGTAGAATTTTAGCGTGGGATGATTTTTTGCGATATGTGAAAAAACGTCTTCTGCAAACCATTTTACTGCATCCACATTTGCCCAATAATCCATCGCGCCGGTAAAAGCAATCACATCTTCGTTAGCAGGATAAGGGGTAGTAAACGGCTGTTCAGGCGAAAAATAATCCGTATCGACACCGTTATTAATATGCGTTACTTTTTCGCTGACTTCAGGCGCCAGATTTTTAAATAAACCGGCCTCCTGCTCTGAAACAAAAAAACTGGCTTTTGCCTGTTCTGCTATTCTCTTTTCATAATTCAACAAAGAGCTGGATTCTCGCTGATAAATCCATGCACCTAAACCTTTTTTACTGGCGGCATATTGCCGCCATTTGTCGGAATCAACATCCACAAAATCGACAAACATGTCAACATCATGCGTTTTATGAATAAACTGCGCCATGACCGATGAAAATATCAGCACTTTTTTAATTGAATGAGTTTTTATCGTGCTATCGACCCAATCTTGCATGGCCTGACTTTTATAATACGGCAAACTTAGCGCCTCGCCAGTCAACAATCCGCGGAGACTTTTTATTTTGGCCAGATGGGGGTTAAGTCCCAGATAAAAGGTTTGCGCACAAATAGCGTCAAGTTTACCGGTATATTGCCAGTCCTCGGGATCGTCAATAAAAGCGCCTAAATGAACGTTATATTTTGAGGTTAAATGCTTTAAAAAATGATAGGAACGTATCTTATCGCCTTTATTTGGCGGATAAGGAATCCTGTGGGCGAGAAAAAGCAAATCTTGCATGGCAGATGAAGTGGTTCTGTCTGTGATTATGAAACAGTTAGCTTAAGTCTTTAGATAACCAGGGGCCCACAACTTGACTGACAACTAACGGCAAACGTTTCCAGGCAGCTATAAATAGCCGAAATTTAGGGTTGAGTGGATTGATGTCAGGCATGGCTTTCGATTTAACCAGAAAAAACTCATAAAACAAAGGCTGCGGCGTAAATCCCCAATTTTTTTTAAAGCTGTATGAACCTGTGCCTATTTTGCTACGCCCGTAATCGAATACTTTTATGCCCTTCTCTACTGCGCGGCGCATGACTTCCCAATACATAAAATCATTACCCTTTAGCTCGCGTGCCAAATCGGTTCCGCCGCCATAGTATGGCAATATTTCATCCTTAAAATAAAAACTCATCACGCTGGCAATTGGGTGTCCGTTGTGTTCAACCGTCAACACTTCACATTGATCGGCAAAAACGTCCTTAAGAGCCTGAAAGTATTTTTTTGAGAAAACCGGAGTCCCTAAATTTCTGACGCTCTCGGAATAAGCCCGATAAAGCCTATCAATGCTATTATCAATAACGCTGGACAACCCGGCCTCAATGCCTTTTCTTACCATTGCTCGCTGCTTTCTTGGAATAGCCAGGAAATTCTTTTCTACATCAGCATCCAGTTCTTTTCTAAAAGTGACATAGAGTTCTTTGTGGGGTCTATCAGGCGCTTTTTTTACCCTGTTTCGCATTTCCAGGCAATCCACGCCTAACTCTTCAGCCAAATGGCAGGCTTCCTTATCCAGTTCCAAATAACTTTGTTCATCACTCGCCACGATGCCGCCGTAAACACAGGGCGCAATTGAAACCAGGCTATTGCCAAAAAGCAGGCTGTTGATATGCACCAAGGGCAAAATACCGGTTATTTTTCCTTTATTTTCGACGTATAAAAAATAGGTTTTATGACCAAACGCTCTTTCAATAATGGTTTTCCAACCGGATAGATGAAAAAAGGTCGCATCAGAATTTTCTTGGACAAAAGCGTCCCAGCGCGGATAATTTTGTACATCCAGTGTTTTGATCATGCTGCTAACTTATTTGTTAATCTGGAACACATTTTCCATGGTATCCCAGTTAAAATCAGTCAATAGTCTTTTTATTCTATTTTCCATTCGCTTGAGATTCAGGTAGTGCCGGGTTCGAGTTTTTAGACTTAATCCGTGTTGCCGAGGTTGCTCGGGATCTATTTCCCAGGGATGGAAATAGAAAATACCGGGTTCATTTTCCTGATGATTAACCCGATTAAAGGCCCATTTTGATAAGGCATAAGGATAAAATCTAAAAAAACCCCCTCCCCCACAAGGAAAGTTTTTGTCGCCAAATCGGACGGTGGTAATGGGGATTTCTTTAAAATTCTGATTTTCTATCGGTTCATAGATGAATCTTGGCGCATCAGGTATGCCGTATAAATCATGTTTTACCGGATAAATACTGGAACTGTATTTGAAGCCTTCTTCCTGCAAAACAGCTAATGCCCATAGATTTTTTGCGCAGATTGAATAGCTGGCAGCACGGTAACCGTTAACTTGTTTGCCGCTCAGATCCTCGAGCAGTTTCTTGGTTCTGGAAACATCTTTACGGAATTGCTCAGGGGTTTGTTCGGTTACTCTGATGTGCTCATACCCATGACAGGCCAATTCATGACCGCCTGTTACGATCCGTTTGATTAAATCAGGATAGCGTTCGGCTACCCAGCCTAAGGTAAAAAAAGTGGCTTTTATGTCTCTTTCTTTAAATAGATCCAGTATTTTATGGGTGTTTCTTTCGACTCTGTGCGGCAGAGAGTCCCATTGCGCTTTTTCAATATAAGGTTCAAATGCAGACACCTGGAAATAATCTTCCACATCCACTGTCATGGCGTTTGTTTTTTGCATAGGTGATTCCGGCATCCAGACAGTCAGTGATTAAAAAATATTCTTGGTTTATGCAACAATTCAAAAAGTCACACTATCATTTCAAAAGTTAGTCGACTCTATTTACTGCTTATTTTACCAATACAACATACCCGCAGACTTTAATCTTTCCGATTTGAGATAACTATCCGGTATTTTTCAGCAATTACAACGGCTAGAAAAACAAATATCATTTATTTTTAAGACTCTTCGTTATAAACAGTATCCATATCCAACTGCAATAAAATTGCTTTACGCAGTAATGCGCGCTCTTTGCTTAATGTCTGCTGTAAATTCACAACTGTTTTTTCCAATGACACTATACGCTCTTCAAATGAGCTATTGACATCCTGGGGTATAAGTTTGTCAGGCAATACGTCGTGAAATTCATCAGTGACTAGAGATGATTCTTCTTCAATGTCAGTAATTACTTTCTGAACAGCGCTTAAGGTAATTACCTTCAATTCATCGAGATAGCCAAACAGTAGCACCCTATCACATAACGTATTAATTCTTCTTGGAATGCCTTGAGAATATCTGCAAATTTCATCAAAAACATCATCCTCAAATTGAGGCGACTGATTCCATCCTGCCTTTTCCAAACGAAACAGAATGTAACTTTTTGTTTCTTCTTCATTTAAAGGCTTCAATTGATAGGTAGCCACAATCCGCTGCCTTAGCTGCTCCATTTCAGGCAAAAACAATTTCTCGCCCAATTGCAGCTGGCCTATCAAAAATGTCTGAAAAAGAGATTTTCCAGACATCTCGAAATTAGACAGCATGCGTAATTCTTCCAATGAATCTTTTGGAAGATTTTGAGCCTCATCGACAATCATTAGCACTCTTTTACCTTCCATGGATTGATTGATAAAAAACCGTTCAATTCTGGTTAACAGTGTTGATTTATCTTCACCCTCATAAGAAAGCCCAAAAGTTGCCGATATTATTTTTAACAGATCATCTGCTCCGACCTGAGACGAAACCATTATGCCTATAGTAATGTTATCATTATTCAAGCTATTAACCAGCTCTTTAACCAACATGGTTTTGCCTGTGCCCGGCTTCCCTGTGACAACAACAAATCCTTCACCTTGCGTCAATCCATAACGCATATAGGCCAAAGCCCGTTTATGTACCGCACTATTAAAAAAGAAGTCGCTGTCGGCATTCAGCTGAAAAGGTTTTTTACTTAAATTATAAAAACCGTCATACATATTAAAATCTCATAAATAAACTGGCTGTTGCCCGGTTTTCTTGATAGTCGTTTGAAAAGCTATTATTTAGTAGAGGGTTATCTGCATTTCCATCTGACATTTGATTTATATGCCGAAATTCTAATATACCATTCAGCTGGCTAGTAATAGACCGGTTCACCCCTATTGCAACCGTATAATACTGGCTATTATTTGCTGAGCCCTGGTTATCGTTATGTTGCCACTGCGGATTGATATAAGCGCTTGTTTGACTGGCAAATCGCCAGTTCCATGTGCCATTGACTCCGATTAATTTTTGAGAATTTATCAAGCTATTCTGATATTTATAATCCTGGTCATAAGCATTCGCACTCAGTGTACTTTTACCCGTATTAAAGGAAACCGAAAAGTTCCAGGTTTTGTTTACAATCACGTCATTGGTCAAGATCGGATTATTAATGATACGTGTATTGAAATCAGGATTATTTCTTGGATTTCCTGGCTGATTTATATCAGGAAAAAATTGGTTTTGCGCTAAAATTTGTTGCGCAGTGGTGGTGGTGTTATTGTGTGTTAATTGCCATGTTGACCTTCTTGTTTGGTAATTCAGCGCTGTTTGCCAGTTTTGCCCAACATTTCCTCCACCATTTATTCCCGAATATTGTCCAGAATTTATTCCACTATTTATTCCGGGATATTGTCCAGAATTTGCTCCACTATTTATTCCGGGATTCCCTGCTGAATATTGACCAAAATTCGTACCTACAGCATTATTAGTGTAAGTAGTTGTCCAATTTAGGCGAGGCATGGGTGAAACATAGAAAGTGACATAACTGTTGTTTCCTGCACCTGCGGTAAGACTATAGCGTTGGCTTGGTTTCCATTGTCCTCCAACGGTGTAATAAAAACCGCTATTATTGTCCGCAGTATTCGTCTGATAATCATTATTGCTATAGCCTCCTTGAGCAAAGACACTAAAATATGCATTTATAGGTGTGCTAACTCTTGCATTCGAATTTTGAAATTTTACATCTGGGCTATTAATTCTGTAATTTTCGTTATTATTAAATGATAAATTCCAATTAACTCGCTGGAAATATGACCCACTGTTTAAATTTATTGTTTCTGCAAGATTTACGGAGTCTGAAATTGTATTAAAGTTGTTGGTTGTTGGAATATTGTTTGAAGATGAGCTTGCACCCGTTGCTATGGTATTGAAGTTTACTCGAAGGGTGCCATAGGCATAGTTTCCAAAATGAGGCGTCCAGTAGGGAGAAAGACCCAAAGTATAGACATTGGCGCTGTTACCGGATCCATTTATGTTACTAGCGCCTATGCGGTTGTTATTGATATTTTGCTGACTGATTGAAGTATTTGAATCCAGGAATAGTTTATTTTGAATAAATGTAGTATTAGAATTGGACTGTAATTGGTTAGATATATTAAAGCCGTTATTACCGCCCGCATTATATAAATTCTGCATTCTATAATTCAAATTTAGGCTGGATCGTGGCGATTGCCCTAAAATCGAAAAACCGGGGTTAAGTGATGTAACAAAAGCACTCTGTTTGTTGCTAGATGCAAGCTGGATATTATCGGAATAGATTTCCTGAGCCTGAAATGTTGGATTTATAGTCCAGCTTAGCGCATATGGCTCAGTGTAATAAAAAAGAATATAAACACTGAGTAACATAATTATCAATGAAGACGATATAACGAACCTTGACTCTTTTCTATACAGATTATTTGAAACTATCGGTTGTATTTTCATTTTTTAAGTTAAATGCCAACTAATTTACAAAATCAATATAAAATAGCTTGCTGTTGAAATAAAACTATTTCTCAAGCCACATATACTATCAAATGCATTTATTAACGATCTAGCCCCAAATCTTCTTGATAAAAAATCATTAGTCATTATTAATGGGCATACTGTCCGTACCCATAGCCATAGCCATAATAACCGGTATCTGTGTTAGTTTTGGATTTGTTAAATACTGCCAAAACAACATCGCAAGATGCTAATTTATCAACAGATTCCATTACCACACTTTGCATGGTTTTTTCAGCTTCAATAACTAACACAACCTGGCCTACTAACTTCGCTAAGATCTCGCCTTGAGTTGCTGCAAGCAAAGGCGGAGAATCGAAGATAACGATTCTATCGGGATACCTGCTGCTCAACTCTTCTACAAATAAAGCCATTTTATTACTAGACAATAATTCAGTGGAATGCTTATGTAACTTGCCTGCTGGAATCACGCGAAGTCCAGGTATAGTGGTTCTGATTGCCATATCTGAAAAGGTAACATCCGCCCCCTCCAGATAGTCAATTAATCCTGGTGAAGATTTGATTCCCAAGACTTTGGCTATGGAAGGACGAGCTACATCGGCATCAATTAACAACACTTTTTTATCGCGCTCATTCGCAATACTCAAGGCAAGATTAATGGCCGTAAATGTTTTACCTTCGCCAGGCAGGCTGCTCGTTATTAAAATAAGATTTGCCCTGCTAATACCCTCACTTCCTTTGCCAAAAGCATTGCTAACCAAGGGGCGTTTGATATTTCTGTATTCTTCTACTGCTAGCGTATTTGAATCGCCAGGCGCTACAAAACCTAACTCAGTCAGACGCATCCAATCGATGTTTGCAATGTCTTCAATTGGAGGCTGTTCATTTTTCGAACTCGTATAAGCTACAGCAGGAGCTACTGGCATAATTATAGAGCTATTCATTTTATCAGGGTTGCTTTCCAATTCACTAGAAAAATCAGTTGATTTATCTAGTTTTTGCGCTTCTTCTTTGGCTTTGTTTAAAGCTTTTTCAATGATGCTCATTTACACCTCTAAAGAAAATTTCAATGTATGCTTTATAACAATTGGGTAAGAGTTGTCATTTTTATCTCTAAAATGTCAAGCGTCATAAAACCTATATAAATCAGTACCAATCCCAATGTCGCAAAGCTATATCTAAGGACCTCCTTTTTATTTTTTTCTGATTGGAGAATATTTGTTTTCATGGTGACACTGCCTAAAACCGGAAGTCCTGTTACCTGCCTGAGTTGTGATATTGACATAATGGTTGGCCTGATAAGATAAAGCAATAAAGCTATTGCTAGGCCACCTATAATACCCGCTATTAATACACCCGAAAATAAAAGCTTCCGTTTAGGACCAGAAGGTTGTAACGGCGTATTGGGGGCATCTGCAATCTTGAATTTTAACGCTTCTGCCCGATTGTCTACTTTCTCGGACATAGATGCCTGCTCCTTGCTTGCTAGTAATCTTTGATAATTACCTTTTATGGTATCGTAATCTCTGTTTAAATTTTCAATTTCAGTTTCTATTGAAAGCCGAGTATTGAGTTCATCCTGTGCTTTTTGTAAACGTTTTTGATGAATGTCGACACGGGAATTAATTGAAGCAATTTCAGCGTTTACCTGGTTTAATGCAACCTGTATTGATTGAACATAAGGATTTGTAATCACTTTTGTATCGATACCACCCGACTTAGCCAACATTGCTTGTTTTTCTTCGTTATGCTTTATTAGTTCTTTGATGGTTTTATCCATATAGACAACTGTAGGATGTTTTTCTGTATACTTAATCAAAAGCTCTTCTCTTTTTTGCTTAAGTTCAGCAACCTGCGGATCATCCGGAGGGGATAGCATTTCAGATGCTTCTGCTCCATCGTTGGCTTCCGCCAATTGTTTTGTTAACGCTTCTTTTTTTGACAGAGCTTCCTTTAAAACTAATTTGCTTTCTTCCAATATAGTGGTCATTTGCTGAATTTGATTGATTTGGTCGCCTCCTTGACCAGGCAATAGACCTAAATTTGCACGCTTAAAGTTCTCTCGTGCTTTTTCTCCATTGCGCAAACGCATTTCATATTCCTGAATTTGTTCATCTATAAATCTTTGGGCACTGTCTACATTGCCAATAGTAGACAGTTGAGTCTGCTCAGAAAAAACTGTTAATACAGCTTGTACTACATTTTTTGCCACATCAGGGTTTGTTGCTTCGTACTGTATAACAAACATGTCATCAGCGCCTCCGTTGATGCGAATATCCTTTTTCATGTTTTCTAGCAAATTTTCTTGTTCTCTGGCTGTTTTTACGGTGGAACCTAAATCGGACAACTTTATAATCTGCTCGAGATTACCTTTTGTAAACATCAATTGTTGCATGACTCGAAGTAATCCTCTCACGTCAGACTCAACCGTCATGCCCGATAACAAAGGCCGCAACATAGTTCTTGTTTCAACATGAACTTTAGCCTGGGACGAATATTTATTGGGCATTGCTGAGACATACAGCCAACCACTCAAACATATTACCCACGCTATAATAATAGCCACCCATTTATATTTTAAAGCACCTTTTAAATAAGAAAGGATTTCATATAGCTGCTCTTGCATAGTAATTTGCTAGCCTTTTTAACATTACGCGATTAATTCATTACTTAGGTGTCAAAAAAATGCTTCTGGGATTATCACAATATCACCAGGTAAAATTTTTACATTCGCAGTTAAATCAGCATCATCAACCAAATCGTCAATTTTAACTCCAAAGTGCTGGGGCTCTCCATCAATATTGCGAATTATACTGGCCCTATTGCCATCGGCGAATTGCCCGAGTCCACCTATCTGTATCACCAAATCAAGCAAGGTCATATCTTTCTTGTATGGAAAGGCTTTAGCAGAATAATGAGCAGAGCCTCCGCCAGCACCACCGCCGCCACTCAATTGGCCTATGATTCTGACTTGCTGGCTATAAACCCCCTGAAAACCTCCAACCATAATGACTACCTGCGGATCTCTGACATATTTAGCCAATGCCTTCTCCATAACTCTGGCTAATTGAGATGGAGTTTTTCCACTCGCCAATAAGTCCTCGGCTAACGGAATAGTGATTTTTCCATCCGGTCTGACCGTAGCTGTTGTCGATATATCCGGATTTCCCCAAACAAAAATATTCACACTATCCCCAGGACCAATAATGTAAGTATAATCCGAAGGAATTATAGCATCCTCCTCTTGACTTAAAGGTGGGTATCCGCAACCCGAAGCAAGTGCAATAAGGATACAAAATAACCATTTTATTTTCTTTAGAAATCTCACAGCAATCCCCTCAGTCGTAAATATTGTCTATGTAAAGTGGAAACGCGATGCGCGCTTCTATCCTTGTTCAGAGTCTCCATAAAGCAATTCCCTCCGGAATCTTATTTCTATCCAGTTTGGCTTTAACATCAATTACTGCGCCGGTGTTATTTTTCAATAAACCTATTATATAAGACCAATCTTTGTTCATAAAGTATTGGTGTGGAACAGCAAGTATGAGTGCATCGGCGGGTTGCAGCTGATTTTCGTCTGCTAACACGGCAATGTTATATTCTTGTTGTATTTCGTGTGGGTCAGACAGTGGATCGAACACTTGTACCTTGATGCCATAATCCTCTAATTCTCTAACTATATCGATGACACGTGTATTTCTTATATCGGGTACGTTTTCTTTAAATGTAAAACCTAAAATGGTAACCACACTACCCTTAACACATTTTTCAGCCTTAATAAGCTCTTTCACCGTCTGGGAAGCAATATATTCGCCCATACTGTCATTAATACTGCGGCCCGATAAAATCACCCGGGGCGTATAGCCTAATGTGGTTGCTTTATAAGTTAAATAATAAGGGTCAACACCTATACAATGCCCACCGACCAGGCCTGGATCAAACGGCAAAAAATTCCACTTTGATGATGCAGCAGCCAGCACATCCCGAGTATCTATATTCATTTTATTGAAAATCAAGGCTAATTCATTCATCAATGAAATGTTCAAATCTCTCTGGGTATTTTCAATCACTTTAGCTGCTTCCGCCACTTTGATGGTAGCCGCTTTATGCACACCAGCGGTAACAACTGATTCATAAACAGCAGCGACTATTTCTAGTGTTTTCGCTGAGTCACCCGATACAACCTTGGTAATTGTTTTGAAAGTATGCAGTTTGTCGCCAGGATTAATTCGTTCCGGTGAGTATCCAACATTAAAATCAGTACCCCAGACAAGCCCTGATTCCTGTTCAAGAACAGGAATACAGTCCTCCTCGGTCGCACCGGGATATACTGTTGATTCATAGACAACAATATCACCTTTTTTAAGCTGTCGTCCGACGGTTCTTGATGCACTGATCACCGGCGACAAATCCGGCTGTTTGGCGTTGTTGACTGGCGTGGGTACCGCAATAATATGAAAATCTGCCTTTTTCAGGTCGCTGGCATCACAGGTAAATAATATATCTGTGGAGGCCAAATCTTTTGCTTCGACTTCGTTAGTCCGTTCGATGCCTTGCTTTAACTCGTTTATGCGGATAGAACTTATATCAAATCCGATCACTTGCTGGCTTTTTCCGAATTCTACCGCCACGGGCAGTCCGACGTAACCTAAACCAACAACCGAAATTTTCCTGCCATGCCCATTCATAAATTTATCCTGTAAAAATCTTTATACCATTCAACAAAATTTCTGATGCCTGTTTCCAATAATGTTCCGGGTTTATAACCTAAATCATTGGCTAAATCAGAAACATCAGCATAGGTATCAGGGACATCCCCTGGCTGTAAGGGAAGAAAATTTTTAATCGCATCCCTTCCTAAACACTTTTCGAGGGTTTCAATAAACGCTAATAAACTAACTGGATTATTGTTGCCTATGTTGTATATCCGATAAGGAGCGAGACTTGTACCCGGATCAGGATTCTCACTTGCCCAACTGACATTGGCCTGTGCTGGCTGGTCAATAACCCTGATAACACCTTCGACAATATCATCTATATAAGTGAAATCCCTGCGATGATTGCCGTAATTAAAGACATCAATGGGTTTTCCTTCAATAATATTACGGGTAAACATAAACAAGGACATATCCGGCCTTCCCCACGGCCCATAAACCGTAAAAAAACGCAAACCCGTTGTCGGTAGCTTATAAAGATGGCTATAAGTATGTGCCATCAACTCATTGGCTTTTTTGCTAGCCGCATAAAGAGATACAGGATGGTCCACATTATCATGAATTGAAAACGGCATCTTGGTGTTCGCGCCATAAACTGAACTTGAAGAAGCGTATGCCAAATGCTCTATGGCATTATGCCTGCATCCTTCCAGTATATTCATAAAACCAATAATATTTGAATCTATATAGGCACGGGGATTTGTTATTGAATACCTGACCCCAGCTTGAGCTGCCAGATGCATAACTCTTTGAAACTTCTCCTTGCCAAAAAGCGCCTCTACTGCAAACCTATCGGCAATCTCTAGTTTTATAAATTTAAATTGTTTATAGTCCCTAAGCGGCTCTAATCTTGCCAGCTTTAAATTAACATCATAGTAATCATTAAGATTATCTATCCCTACAACCTCATCTCCGCGCTCTAACAACCGAATGCTCAGCGCTGAACCTATAAATCCAGCCGCTCCCGTTACCAGTACCTTCAAAATTTTCTCCAAGACTAACGATAGACTAACAACATAATAATGTAACGATCAACCTCCTCTCGTTTTAGCTATGATGTCTTCCAGTATTTTTTCAGCCTGTTTTTTATCAGGAAAATAACCAGTTTTCTTGCTTAATTCTAGTGCTTGCTTAATCTCATTAATGGCTAAACTATTGTTTCCGTTTTTATAATGCGCAAGACCTAAATGGTATCTAAATACCGGAACATCTGGCGAAGCCGCAATGATTTGGTTTAACACATTTAATCCTTCATTGATATTACCCAGCTTAATGAGCGCCCAGGCATAAGTGTCTTTATAGTAAGGTTCGGGTGAGTCCTTAAATTTCTCAGTCAGCCGAACTGCTTTTTTCAGATTGACATCATCATTATAGTGCTCAGTTAACAGAGTCGCTAGGTTATTGATACCAATATCCAACCCAGGATTCTTATTTAGTAATGCTTCATAAAGCGAAACAGCGGAATCATACTCGCCTTGCACTTCATACAACGATGCTAAGGATAACGATAATTTGATGTTTTCTGGATTCTGTTTCAGTCCGTTCTGATAAATCGTAATGGCGCCCTTACTGTCGTTCTGTGCCAACTTAATGTTTGCCAACGAGATGTATAATTGAGCAATCCGTGGATTTTCCTTAATCAGGTTGGTTAGCAACACTTCTCCCTTATCTAATTTTCTGTCCATTAAGAGCAAATCACCCAGTAGAATACCAGCAGAAATATTCTGTGAATTTTTAGCAAGCAAGGTATCTAAAAAAGCAATCATCTCGCTCCGTTTATTCAGTTTCTCGTAACACCGGGCCATATTGCCCAAAGCATCACTATTTTCTGGAAATTTTGTTAACAAGTCTCTATAAATTTCAACAGCTTTAGCATAATTTCCTTGTCCTTGAAGGATTTGTGCAAGCAAATAGTTTGCTACATCGTTTGCGAGAGGATTGGGCGAATTTGCAATTTTCTGCACGGTAGCCTTTGCGCCATCCCAATCATGCTCTGCAAGGTTGATATTGGCCAATTTTTCAAGCAAAACAATATTGTCGGGTCTTCGGCTCAACGCCTTTTCAACTATTTCCCTTGCATACTTAACATTCTTTGCT
>Ga0209797_10000250_pt1 | contig 26002 bp, 37 predicted proteins | sample DOMMetBare3Fresh_2_FD_187472 | JGI IMG/M metagenome (GOLD analysis project Ga0209797, IMG submission 187472) | Wetland sediment microbial communities from St. Louis River estuary, USA, under dissolved organic matter induced mercury methylation -... | ecosystem: Environmental > Aquatic >... | reverse complement strand
TTTTCACGTTATCCGGAACCATATTCACGAAATATATTATCGTGGCAGATAGAATCAACAGGATAATTTTACATCCTGCACATCTTGGCTAACCTGTTCGCAGTTTGTTTAGCCTAATCGATTCCTTAAATATTCACCAAGCTGTTCGACCCCGACGCGCTCCTGCTCCCATGTATCGCGGTCGCGGACGGTGACGGCGTTGTCTTCAAGCGATTCGTGATCGACGGTGACGCAGAACGGCGTGCCGATCTCATCCTGGCGGGCGTAGAGTTTGCCAATGCCGCCGGTATCGTCGTACACACTGCGCATCGAAGGCTGCAGGTCGTGTTTGAGTTTTTTGGCGAGTGTGACAATCGCGTCGTTATTTTTTGCGAGCGGCAGGACAGCGACCTTTATCGGGGCGAGTTCCGGTTTGAGTTTGAGAATGACACGAACCTCGCCTTTGTCGTTCGTTTTTTCGGTATACGCGTCCATCATCACGGCGAGGAGCGTCCGATTTACACCGATGGCCGGCTCGATGACGTACGGGTAAAAACGCTCGTTCGTTGCCGGGTCGAAGTATGAAAGGTCTTCGGTCGAATCGGGATTTATGCGCTTTCCCTCTTCGTTCTCTGGTTTTTTCGAATGTGCCTTGAGGTCGAAATCCTTGCGGTTCGCGATTCCCATCAGCTCGTCCCACTGCTTTTCCTCGTCTTCGCGTTCCGGAAAAAAGCGGTACATTATATCGACCGTTCGCTCGGCGTAATGGGCAAGTTCGTGCGGCTGCTGTTCATAAAGCGACAGGTTTTCGTCCGAAATACCCAGCGAGCTAAGCCACATCTGAAAGCCTTCGATCCATTCCTGATGTAGCCGCGGCGCGTCCTCGGCACGACAAAAATACTCCATCTCCATCTGCTCGAATTCGCGTGTGCGAAAGATGAAATTGCCTGGCGTCACCTCGTTGCGAAACGCTTTGCCAATCTGCGCAATGCCAAAGGGCAATTTTCGCCTCGAGGTGTCCAAAACATTCTTAAAATTTATGAATATTCCCTGCGCCGTTTCAGGACGCAAATAAGCGAGCGCCATCGGATCATCGTCGTCGGAGACCGCACCTACGGTTGTTCTGAACATAAGGTTAAACGGTCGCGGGTAGGTCCAGTTTACTTCACCACAATTGGTGCACTTTATGTCCTGCTCTTGTAGCTGATTAACAGCGGGGGCAACCGCATCCCCGAAAGCACCTGGTTCAGCGATCAAAATCGGGTGACCGGATTTCTCTCGTGTCTTGCCATACTCTTCGAGCAGCTTGTCATATCGAAATCGGCTCTTGCACTCCTTGCAATCAACCATTGGGTCACTAAAAGTGTCCTCATGACCCGAGTATTTCCAAACGAGGCGGTTCTGGATTATCGACGAATCGATGCCTTCGATGTCGTCGCGTTCATAGACGAGCCAATTCCACCAGCTTTTCTTAATGTTATTCGCAAGCTCGACACCGAGCTGGCCGTAATCCCAGCTGCTGCCGAGACCTCCGTAAATGTCCGATGCCGGAAAAACGAATCCGCGGCGTTTGGCGAGCGAGACGATTGTTTCAATGTTTGGTGCAGACATGTGGTTTGTGGATGGAAAATCGTGAAAACCAAATCGACAAAAATATGATTCTATCAATTTACGATTCACGTTTCACGGTTGGCTGACGAAAAAAAGGGACGAACACAAAGGCTCGCCCCTTTTCCACTGATAGATTATCAGGTCAATCAACCGGCGGCGGTGATGCTCCCGGGGGAACCACCCAAATCACAACCCGTGTCTTCAGACGTGGACTGCCTTTTACAATATCGAATTGAACCCCCGGAACTAAACCACGTTTTACCAAATATTCACGGTAGAGCCTTGAGGTCCAACCGTATGTGTATCGACTCGTGCTCCGCCTATCCGTTCCAGGGTAAACATACACATAGAGCTTATCATTAGGCCGGTTCTGTATTTGGATCATACAGTTGTCAGCGGTAGCCTTTTCGCCGTCAGGCAGACTCACAGTATGGTCGTCGCAAATATACGGAGTCGGTGGTGGCGGTTCTGGCAAAGGTGTTGTCGAGTAATCCGCTTTACACCCGACGTCGTAATCGTATTGGTTCTCATTTAGATCCAATTCAGCGGTTATTGCCTTGCGGCCCACTCCGGATGTTTCAAAGGTAATCGAGCGAGTTCCCTGTCCGCTAAAAGTAATGTCCGGTGAGACCTTCCATACGTATTCGGACGGCAGCGTCTCGCTTCCTGTATTTACAGCAGTAAATGTGACCGATTCTCCTTCCGTAAAAGTTGTCGGGCCCTCGATACGGAATCTGTATGGACATTTTGCCCTTTCTTTTTGCGGCTTCGGAGTAATTCTAAGACAAATACACTCCTTACCATCGCGGCGAATCAAAATATCTTTCTCCCAAACGGTACCGTCTGGGGCGATGACCTCGACCTTGTGAAAACCAGGGGTTAAGTAAAATTCGGCTCCTGTTCCTACGCCGCTCTGGCCGATGATCTGGCCATCAACCCTGACCGGATATGAATTTTCGTTCGTTTTTACGCTCAAAATCCCGGTATTTTTTGGCCTCTTTGTCTTCTTGTCGCCGCCATTAGCCATCACAGCGGATAAGCCGAGCGTCAAGACAAGACCGATTACAAATAGAAAATTGTATTTGTTAACTCGCATTTTCATTTCCTCTCAAGTATTGCGGAGACGTGAACTCCGCCAAATGTTTTTGACCAACTCACGGTCCCCAAGCCGCCGAATTACCACCGGCAGCGTTAGGACGTGAACAGTTCTATTCCTCTTCTTTTCCATCACCGCGTTCGCCTTTCTTACCAAATCTGCGGCGGGCGGCTAGGCCGACCGATGCGAGGCCCGTTCCAAATAACAGGATCGTCATCGGCTCCGGCACCGCCTCCGGCGGCGGCGTTGGCGTCATATGAGGCGGCGTCGGCGTCGGCGTCATATCCGGTGGCGTCGGCGTCATATTAGGCGGCGTCGGCGTCGAACGTTTGTCATCGTCGTTATTGCGTCTCACGATAAAGATAGCCGGAATAGCAAGCAAGCCAAGTAGTAACCACTTACGGGAATGGCGAGCGTCGTCGTCTGGAATTACGCAGTCGCAGTTGGGATCCTCGGAAATATCACTTTTGCTTTCCGTGATCATACGATCGTCCTGAGGAATTAATGGCGTCGAACCTGCCGGTTTCTTTGTATTGTCGTCGTCGTCGTCGGCAAGAACGAAACTATGGTCGCCGGCAACCCGAAGCCGTGAGAAACTGCCGGTCGAGGCTTTACCTGGACGCGCGTTAACGATCTGCACAACCTGATCAAACCGAACCGGGCCGGCATTGATCTTCGTAAATGCTGCCAAGATCGACACGATGCAAACGGCCGAGAGTAAGACTCTGAAGTTGGAGTTATTCATATTTGTAACCTAACTAAATAGTATCTACAACGAAAACAAAATAGTCCTCGCAGTTTAGTTGGCACTCACTGTCGGATTGATTTTTGGGGCAGTCTCAAAAATATAACAGAAAGAAATTACAAATGCACGTCTTTTCTGTATATTTTTTTAGCTTTTTTGCTTCCAAAAAATACTAATTTCGCTAATTCAAGGGGAAAAGATGGTTAATGGCGGGTCTTTTCCAAAAAAATTCGGGTTTTTTTGATTTATTTTTCTTCAAAGAAAGAAAAACGGTTACCACATTAGAGTGATAACCGCTCACGAATTCCCGGAACGGGTCTCTGCCGCCTATGCGGCTTTCTTTATTCTCCTTCGGGAGCAGCCTTTGCCTGCTCTTCGGCGATAATGGCCTTTCTCGAGAGTTTTACCTTGTTGCCTTCCTTACCGATACACTTGACCAGGATTTGCTGACCCTCTTTGAGCTCGTCGCGAACGTCGCGAACACGACGGTCCGAGATCTCCGAGATGTGCAGCAAGCCGTCAAGGCCCGGCAGAATCTCGACAAACGCGCCGAAGTCAACGATCCGCGATACCGTACCCATATACGTTTCACCGATCTCGGCCTCAGCCGTAAGCGATTTGATCCGTGCAACGGCGGCCTGTGCGGCCTCGCCATCCGAGGTCGCGATAAGAACAGTCCCATCGTCGGAGATGTCGATCTTAGCGCCCGTCTCCTCAGTGATCGAACGTATCATCTTACCGCCCGGCCCGATAACGTCACGGATCTTATCCGGGTTGATCATCAGGGTTATTATTCGAGGAGCAAATTCTGACAGTTCCTCACGCGGCTCGGCAAGAGAACTCGCCATCACGTCTAGAATGTGCAGTCGGCCTTTCTTGGCCTGTTCCAAAGCTTCCTGGAGGATCATAGCGTTGATGCCCCCGATCTTAATATCCATCTGGAGAGCCGTGATGCCGTCAGCTGTTCCGGTGACTTTGAAATCCATGTCGCCGTAATGGTCTTCGGCACCTGCGATGTCGGAGAGGATCGCGTAGCGGTTGCCTTCCATAACAAGACCCATCGCAACTCCGGCAACCGGCTTCTTGATAGGCACACCAGCGTCCATCAGACTAAGGATACCGCCGCAAACCGAGGCCATAGACGAAGATCCATTCGATTCAGTAATGTCCGAAACAATCCGGATTGTGTAAGGGAAATCAGCTTCGTCCGGCAATACAGACTGGATAGCACGACGTGCGAGATTACCGTGGCCGACCTCGCGCCGCGACGTGCTTCCGAACCGTCCCGTTTCACCAACCGAATACGGCGGGAAATTGTAATGAAGCATAAACCGGCGGTCGATCGTACCTTTCTCCAGGTCGTCCATGAACTGCCCGTCCTGCTTAGTTCCTAAAGTCGTGGTAACCATCGCCTGTGTTTCACCACGTGTGAAGAGCGCCGAACCGTGAACTCGGGGCAGCCAACCAACCTCACAGTTGATTGGACGAATCTCCGAAAACTTGCGGCCGTCGGGACGCCGTTTATTGCCGAGCATATCCTCGCGGAAAATCTTTTCCTTTAACTTGCCGAATGCCTTACCCGCAGTCGATCGAGCGTCGGAATCACCTTCAGGAAAGCTGTCCACGACCTCTTTCTTGAGAGCGTCGAGACCTGCATAAACCGCGATCTTGTCACGACCGGTCGAATCTAGGGCCTTTCGGAGTTTGTCCGTCCAGTTCTTCTCGACCTCGGCGACGATCTTCTCGTCCAAAGCCGGGACTTCGAACACACGCTTCTTGATATCGAGAGCCTTACCAAGCTCCTTTTGCCACAGACAAAGTCGCTTAATTTCGCGGTGAGCCAGCATCAGAGCCTCGACCATTATAGTCTCGGCAACTTCCTGAGCTTCGCATTCGACCATGCAGATCGCTTCTTCGGTTCCGGCGACGATAAGATTTAATTCCGACTCGCGGCTCTCGTCATATGTCGGATTGATAATGTATTTGCCGTCGATCAGGCCGATACGAACACCGGCGATCGGGCTCAAGAATGGAATATCCGAGAGATACAAAGCACACGATGCACCCGTGATTGCGATCACATCCGGGTCGTTGTCAGAATCAGCTGAGATCACCGAAGCCACGATCTGCGTTTCAAAACGGTAACCGTCCGCAAAAAGTGGGCGAACCGGACGGTCGATCATACGGCAGGTCAAAACTTCCTTCTCGCTGGGTCGACCCTCGCGGCGAAAGTAGTTTCCCGGAATTCGTCCGGCCGAAAAAGTATTCTCACGGTATTCGACCGTAAGCGGAAAAAAGTCAAGCCCCTCGCGCGCCGAATGGGCGCTGACAGCTGCAACGAGCAACATAGTGTCACCGTAACGTATCACGACCGAACCATCGGCCTGTTTCGCAACTTTTCCTGTTTCTACGATCAGATCCTTGGTACCAAGTTTGATCGATTCATTCAAATATTTCTTTGTCATTATTTATCCTCAAAAAACAAAGACGAAAGGTGCTGTGCCGTGAAGCCCTTTCGTCTCTGCAAAACTACTTATTGTAACGTCGATCTTCCTTTGTTCGGTGGTATCAATTGCTGTCACGTTCAGCTACCACCGGCAAATTCTTCGCGAAGATCTCTTTTTCTCACTGGTCCGAAGCGACCTTTTATAGTTCAAAGTTAAAAACCAAAAGTTAATAGTTCAGAACAGTTCGATTCCCCAACTTTTCACTTTTAACAATTCACTTCTAAATTTTTTACCTTCTCAATCCTAATTTCTTAATGATTTCATGATATTCATTAATATCACGACGCTTGAGATAATCAAGCAATTTCCTACGACGCGAGACCATTTGGAGCAAGCCCCTGCGGGAATTGTTGTCCTTTTTGTGGGTCTTGAAATGCTCGGTCAATTCGTTAATTCGCTGCGTCAGCAACGCGATCTGCACCTGTGACGAACCCGTGTCTGATTTATGGGTTTTATAATCACCAACTATCTTTTCCTTTAATTCTTTTACTGTCGACATATGTCTTGCTTAAATAGTCTCTCCTTTTGCTCGCAGTAACTCCGCACGTGAGTGCGGTAACCACGAAATGTTACGAATAATTGGCAGATTTTCGACGGACAATTATCAAGTGCAATTATCCGTTATCCGCTATAAATTATCAACTTAGTACTCGAACTCTTCCATAAACTTGGTCGAGAATTCACCCTTTTGAAACTTTTCGTCCGCCATTATCTTTTGATGTAACGGAATCGTTGTTTTGATACCCTCGACGACTAACATATCCAAGGCCCGCTGCATTCGGGCGATCGCAAGTTCCCGCGTACGGGCGTGGACAATGAGTTTTGCGATCATCGAATCGTAATACGGGGGAACGACATACCCGGGATAAACTGCCGTATCGACGCGTACGCCGGGTCCGCCCGGGATATTGAAAGCCGTGATCTTGCCGGGACTCGGCGTAAACTTTACTGGGTCTTCGGCATTTATTCGACACTCGATAGAATGGCCGACAATTTGCACTTCGTCCTGCGTATAGCCAATGTTCTCTCCTGTTGCGATCCGAATCTGATTGCGTACAATGTCGGCAAGCGTAACCATCTCTGTCACCGGATGCTCGACCTGTATCCGGGTGTTCATCTCCATGAAATAGAAGCTGCCGTCCTCGTCAAGCAAAAACTCGAACGTACCGGCACTCGAATACCCGATTTCCTGACATGCCTTTACGGCCACCGCACCCATTTTGTTGCGGAGTTCGGCCGAGATCACCGGCGACGGAGCCTCTTCAAGCAGCTTTTGATGACGGCGTTGAATGGTACATTCTCGTTCACCGAGATGTATGACATTTCCATGCTCGTCCGCGAGGATCTGTATCTCGATGTGACGCGGACGTTCGATATAGCGCTCGATGTAAACCGCACCGTTCTTAAACGCGTTAAGTGCCTCGGTTTGGGCCAATTCGAGATTTGTCGCAAGCTCTTCCTCAGTTCGAACGATACGCATCCCGCGTCCGCCACCGCCAGCCGCAGCCTTGATGATTACCGGAAAACCGATTTCAAGGGCGAGTTTTTTTGCCTCTTGATCCGACTCAATCGGATCCGGGCTGCCCGGCAGGATGGGAACACCTGCGGCCTTCATCGCCCGCCGTGCTTCAACTTTATCGCCCATCATCGCAATGACATCCGGATTGGGACCGATGAACTTGATATTGCAGTCTTCGCAGACTTTAGCAAAAGTCGCCGATTCCGCCAGAAAGCCGTAGCCGGGATGAATAGCATCGACATTAGTGATCTCTGCGGCACTAATGATCGACGGAATGTTGAGATAACTTTCGGCCGACGGTGGTCCGCCAATACAGAGCGCTTCGTCCGCATATCTGACATGGAGCGCCTCACGATCGGCTTCGGAATGCACGGCGACGGTTTTTATGCCCATTTCCTTGCACGTCCAAATGATCCGAATCGCGATCTCGCCGCGATTTGCGATCAATATTTTGCGTATGTCTCGCATAATACCTACAAATACTGCTCAAGGTTCAAAGGTCAAGGTCACCTCAACCCGACTTTGAACCCTGAACTTTGAACCTTGAACTATTTCTTAATTCCAAAAAGCGGCTGGCCGTATTCGACGGGTTGGCCGTTCTCAACGTAAATCTTTACGACTTCGCCCGAAACTTCAGCTTGGATCTCATTCATCAGCTTCATCGCCTCGACGATACATACGGTCGTTTCCGGCGAGACATTACTGCCCTCGCTAACATACGCGTTTTTGTCCGGACCTGGTGAACGGTAAAATGTGCCGACGATGGGCGACGTGATCTTGTAGAGATCAGCGTCAGGGTCAGCGGTTTCAACAGGCGGTGCGGGAGCCGCAGCGGCAGTGATCGGAGCCGGAGCCGACGACACGGATGCCGGGACGGTCACGGGCGCACCAGTCGTTTTGCTCAGGCGAACGCGAATATTCTCGTTTTCAAACTCAAAATCGGTGAAACCGTGCTCGATGACAAGGTTCGCGAGATCACGCAGTTCGTCCATGTTTAGCGACGGATCAGTCACTTGTTTTTGCTTTTTGGAACCGTTCCCGCTCTTTTTATCAACCACGATCTCGTCCTTTGCTTTCGCCGAAGCCGATGTTTCGCTCATTTTCGCTAGCCTCCGTTTCCGTTAGCCCTTAGCGGCCAACTCGCGTGGGTTATCAACCAACTCGATCACTGCCATCTCGGCATTGTCGCCCTGACGGCGACCAAGCTTGATGATTCGAGTATAACCCCCGTTACGGTCTTTATAGCGCAAGCCAAGCTCATTGAAAAGCCGCTGGACAGCCTTTACGCCCGCGGTTCGCTCGATCGGCTCTTTAGGTTCGCCCTTTTTCCCGCGAAATTTACTTTGTTCGGCCTTAAAAGAACCGTTGCCTGCGTGAAAATAGCCCGCCGCCTGACGACGGAGATGAACGCCGCGAAGCACGGCATCATCACCCGTCAAATTCTCGGCCTTTCTCGCAAGGGTAATTGCCTTTTCGATAAACGGACGCAATTCTTTCGCCTTCTGAACGGTCGTAACAATATGCTCTTTATCAGCATTGATCAGCGACGTGGCCAGATTGCGGAGCAGCGAAATCCTGTGCTCAGTAGTGCGGCCCAATTTACGATGTGCTTTTAAGTGTCTCATGTTAATCTAGATCGCGACCGCCGGAGCCCGGGATCGGATTTCCTTGATCATCAAAATCCATACCGAAATCGAGGCCCATGCCGTGCAGCATATCCTTGATCTCAGTAAGCGATTTCTTACCAAAATTCTTTGTGCCGAGCATGTCTTTTTCGCTACGACGGATAAGGTCGCGGATAGAACGGATGTCGGCATTCTTCAAACAATTGTAAGAACGCACTGACAATTCGAGTTCATCGACCGACTTATCGAGCAGATCATTCCGCATTAGCGGCGGACGGGCAATGTCTTCGTACTTGTATTCCTCTTCTTCCTCCTCGAAATTGACAAAGATCGACATATGATCTTTCACCAACTTCGCGGCCAGCCCGATCGAATCTTCCGGCTTCACCGATCCATCCGTCCATACCTCAAGCGTCAACCTATCGAATTCCGTATTCGACCCCTGCCGTGTCTTATCGACATTGTAATTGACCTTCTTGATAGGCGTGTGAACTGAATCGATCGGTATGTAGCCGACCGACAGATCTTCGTCGTTATTAAATTCCGCTGAAACGTACCCTCGACCCTGTTTTAGCCGCATTTCAACGTTAAGCGAACCTCCGGCACTGATCGTAGCGATATGAACTTCTGAATCAAGTATCTCGACCTCACCATCGGCCTCAATATCCGCACTCGTTACGATACCCGCTCCCTTTTTACTGATCGAAAGGGTTTTTGGGCCGCTTCCGTGAAGCGAAAAAGGCACCTGCTTCAAATTTAAGATAACGTCGGTCGCATCTTCGACAACGCCTTTGATCGACGAGAATTCGTGTTCGACCCCTTCGATCTTTACGGCCGTGATAGCAGCCCCCTCGATCGACGATAATAGAGCCCGTCGGATCGAATTACCAACCGTTGTTCCAAAGCCGCGTTCGAACGGTTGGGCGTAAAATTTCCCATACCGCTCGGTCAACGTCTCGGTATCGACATTCAATCGGCTTGGCATTTGAAAGTCTGTCCAATTATTGCTCTGTGTCATATTATTTGTGTCCAATGTGTGTAAAGAGCCATAGAGTCTATTGGGTCCTGCGTCCGTCCGACTCAAGAAACTCCAGAACTCAACCAACTACTTACTATAAAGCTCGACGATAAGCTGCTCGTTGATATTTGCGTCGATGTCCTGACGATTCGGCAGGCCAGAGACGACGACCGACAAGTCTTTGCCGTCCGCACTCAGCCACTGCGGGCGGCCGCGACCAACCGCGGTCTGCCACGCTCCCTCAACGTGTGTATTCTTGTGGCTTGTGTCTTTTACCGCGACGACGTCACCGGCCTTAACCTGAAACGAAGGGATGTTTACCTTTCGTCCGTTAACGGTCACGTGTCCGTGATTTACAAGCTGACGTGCCTGACGGCGAGAGGTCGAAAAACCCGACCGGTACACGACATTGTCGAGACGACGTTCGAGCATAAAAAGCAGGTTTTCGCCCGTAACACCTTTCTGGCGACGAGCTTTTTCAAAGTAATTGCGAAACTGCTTTTCGAGAACGAAGTATATCCGTTTCACCTTCTGCTTTTCGCGAAGCTGTTCACCGTATCCGGCAAGCATCTTGCGTCTGGCTGCACCGTGTTGTCCCGGTGGGTTGGTCCCACGCTTCTCGATCGCACAAGAGGGCTTAAAGCACCTATCGCCCTTCAAAAATAACTTTGCACCTTCGCGGCGGCAAAGCCGGCACACCGCATCTCTATATCTAGCCATTAATTTATACTGCCTCCGTTAGTTTACGGAAAAGTTTACGAGCCAATGGCCCTTCTTCCTTTCGATAATTACTAAAACAAAAAAATCTCAGACGCGTCTGCGCTTTGGCGGACGACATCCGTTGTGCGGGATCGGCGTGGTATCACGGATTGATGTCACACGAATTCCGGCCTGATTGATGGCACGAATCGCTGACTCGCGGCCACCGCCCGGGCCCTTGACGCGAACTTCAACTTCGCGCATACCGGCGTCCAACGCCTTGCGGGCAACCTCCGACGCAGCCTGCTGGGCAGCGAATGGCGTACCCTTTCGCGAACCGCGAAAACCTCTTGCTCCCGACGAAGATTGAGCGACCAAATTTCCTTGTGCGTCCGTGATCGAGATCAGCGTGTTATTAAACGAGGCCGCGATATGCACGATACCGTAAGGAATATTCTTTTTCTCTTTCTTTTTGAAAGTCTTCTTTTTAGTTGCTGCTGCTTTTGCCATATATTTAACAGTTATCAGTTGTCAGTTGTCAGTTGTCAGGTCTCAGTTATTCAGAAAAATTCTGACAACTGACTACCGGCTAGTGGCAACTACTTCTTACCTGGAGCCTTTTTCTTCGCCACAGCCGCTTTCCGCGGACCCTTTCGTGTTCGTGCATTCGTATGCGTACGCTGACCGCGGACAGGCAAACTGCGTCTGTGCCTGAGGCCCCGATAGCATCCAATATCCATCAGGCGTTTGATGTCCATTTGAACCCGCTTTCTGAGGTCACCTTCGATGTCGCCCTCGGTGTCAAGGATCGCACGAATCTTATTTAATTCGTCTTCGCTCAGATCCTTGATCCGGGCATCTATTTTGATCCCGGCTTGATCAAGGATCGAGGTCGCCCGCGATTTGCCCACACCATAAATGTAGGTCATCCCAATCTGTGCCCTTTTATTGGGCGGTAAATCAACACCTGCTACACGAGCCATAAATTCTCCTAGAAATTAACCTTGCCGTTGTTTATGCTTAGGATTCTCGCAAATTACGCGCACGACGCCTTTGCGGTGAATAACCTTGCACTTATCGCACATTTTCTTTACTGAAGGCCGAACTTTCATCTCTTTTACCTACGTCCTATTTATAGCGATATGTAATTCGCCCGCGTTTGAGGTCATATGGCGACAACTCAACCAAAACCTTGTCGCCCGGCAAAATACGAATAAAATTCTTCCGCATTTTTCCGGAAATATGAGCTAAAACTTCATGCTGATTCTCGTCCACCGCAACCTTGAACATCGCATTAGGCAATGTTTCCAGCACTGTTGCAGTTACCTCAATCGCTTCCTCTTTCGACATACATAGTGTGCCAACCTGCCGAATAGTTGGACAAACCGTAAATGTTAACCTTTTCCCGCCACTTTTTCAAGTCGGCCAGATACCGTTTCTGTACTTCGCTCTCGCATGAGCCTTTTCTGTTCTTTCGTAAGCGTTAGAATTTCGGGGCCATCGGCCGTCACAGCGAGTGTGTGTTCGGCATGTGCCGACGGCATACCGTCGAGCGTGACGACCGTCCACTTATCACTCAACGTCCGCGTTTCGTGCGTACCGAGATTAAGCATCGGCTCTATCGCAAAGCAATAACCCGCGCGAATGCGATCCTTTGTTCCCGGACGCCCGTAATTAGGGATCTGCGGTGATTCGTGCATCGCACGCCCGATTCCGTGTCCGGTGTAATCTCGAACAATTCCATAGCCAAATTTCTCAGCGTGCTGCTGCACCGCCCACCCGATGTCGCCCACACGATTATTTACGAGGCATGCCTGAATGCCAAAGTCCAAACATTCCTCAGTGACCCGAATAAGTTGTTTTAACTCGTCCGTGATATTACCAACCGGAACCGTCATCGCCGTATCGCCGACGAATCCGTGATAGGTCGCGGCCATATCGAGGGACACAATATCACCCTCGACGAGAGGTTCGGTTTTCGAAAATCCGTGCACGATCTCATCATTTACCGATGCACATATCGCATAGGGGAATCCGTGATAGCCAATAAATGTCGGTATCGCACCCGCATCGCGAATCATCTTGTCTGCTGCGTTGTTCAGATCCATCGTCGAGATGCCGGGTTTGACCATCGCACGCAAAGATTCGCGAACTTCGGCGATCAACTCACCGACGGCACGCATTTTATCCAGATCTTTTGCAGACTTTGCGATTATCATTCTTTTGCCGAGTAATCCCGCGAAGCGATCAAACCAACTCATTCAATTCGCGGTAAATACCTTCTATATCACCGGTCCCGTCTACGCGATTCAGACGCCCTGACTTTTGGTAATACTCGATCAGTGGCTTAGTCAGTTCGTCGTACGTCGAAAGTCGCACCTTTACTTTTTCTTCCCAATCGTCCGTCCGGTGCTCCAATTTGGATTCCGGGTGATCGTCGCAAAACCCATCAGTCGTAGGCGGCTTTGAATAAATATTGTAGATCTCACCGCAGACCGGGCAGCTCCGCCGTCCTGTCAACCGCTTGAACAGCTCATCCCGCGGAACGTCCACCTCGATCGCCTTGATCTCTTTGCCTTGTTCCTTGGCAAGTTCCTCAAGTTGTTCCGCCTGCACCGCCGTTCGCGGGTAACCATCCAAGACGTATGTTCCCACTGTGTCGGGTTGTGACGTACGATCACGAACGATTCTATAGGTTACGTCATCCGAAATCAGCTTACCGGATGCCATGATTTCCTGAACCTCGCGGGCAAGTGGGGTATCCAGCTCCTTCATCTCGCGAAACATATCGCCTGTCGAGATCTGTGGAATGCCACGGCGTTCCTGCAAAAGCCTCGCCTGCGTGCCTTTACCCGCACCCGGGGCTCCTATCAAAACTATGATCTTACTCATAAAAACAATTACGAATTACGAATTACCAATCTCGGCCGTCTTCGTAATTCGTAATTTGAAATTCATTAACCGCTATGTTCGTCGTCCGCGAAGACGTGAACCCGCACCTAAAAATCCTTCGTAATTTCGCATCACGAGCTGCGCCTCGATCTGCGAAACTGTGTCCATAGCGACGCCAACAAGGATCAATAGAGATGTGCCGCCAAAATAAAACTGGTAGCCGAGACCTGTCGGAATCCAACTGAGGCCAGGTGTGGACGTCAGGAAGTTATCGACCGCCGTGCCAATAAATGGCAACCTTGCGACTTTAAATCCACTTAACAATAACTGCGGAGCAAACGCAACGAAAGCCAAGTACAACGCACCTACGGTGGTCAGCCGAGTCAAGATCGAATTCAAGTATTCCGCGGTCGGAGCTCCAGGCCGAATGCCGGCGATAAAGCCGCCGTGCTTTCGCAGATTGTCCGCAACTTCGTCCGTGTTGAAGATAATCGTTATGTAAAAGAACGTGAATATAACGATCAATGACAGAAAGACTAGCTCGTAATACGGATCGCCGCCGTGAAACTGTTGAAAGAAATTGTAGATCTTGGACCACGCCGAATTCGGCTCATTCGGATCGGACGGAAATGCCGAGAATAATGTCTGTGGCATTGCCAGAACCGACGACGCGAAGATCACAGGAATAACACCGCCCATGTTTATCTTGAGCGGAAGACTTGTTTCCTGACCTCGAAAGGTCTGAGTACCGACACGACGACTGGCATAGCTGATCGCGATGTTTCGACGAGCGGATTCGACATACACGATCAAGGCGATCAATGCGACTAGTACCACAACTAGAAACACGACACCTAGCGTCTGCATAGGGTCGCCCGCACCAACTCTGTCGGCTATTTGCAAAAGACCGTTTGGTAACCCGATGACGATTCCCGCAAAAATAAGCAGCGATATGCCGTTGCCGACACCGCGTTCCGTGATCTGTTCGCCGAGCCACATTACAAAGATGGTACCGGTCGTCAGCGTCACAACTATCATTGCCGTTGCCCACCATGTTTCAGGAATTATCTGATTACGGCTAAGCCATGTTGCAACAAAAAATGTCTGAACGGCACAAAGAGCAACGGTCGAATACCGTGTCCACTGGTTCATTTTTTGCCGACCAACTTCGCCTTCTTCTTGAATTTTCTTCATCGCAGGTGAGAGAACCGGCAAGAGCTGCATGATGATCGATGCGGTGATGTAAGGCGTTACGCCCAGAGCGAATACCGAGATTGTCCGGAAATTACCACCTGAAAACAGATCGAGCACACCAAGTAGAGTACCGGCGACCTCGCCCCAGACTCTTTCCAACTGGGCACTATTAATACCGGGAGCCTGGACGTGTGCACCAAAACGATAGACGGCCAATAACCCGAGCGTAAAGAGGATCCTCGTCCTCAGCTCGGGAATCTTGAACATGTTTTGGACGGCGCCAAAAAACTTTTCCATATTTCTCCGGGAAAGCCGTTACTATTCAGCGGCTGCGGCCTTAGCCTTGACGATCACTGTCGCTTCGCCGCCCGCTTTTTCGATTTTTTCCTTAGCCGTTTTTGTAAAACGATGGGCCGAAATCTTTAATGATTTTGAGACCTCACCGGTGCCGAGAATGACGAGATCGTGCTTTGCCTTTTTGATCAAGCCACGATCGTGAAGGATTTCCGGGGTGACCAAATCACCTGCTTTAAAGTTGTCCTCGATCTTGCCGAGGCTGATCTCGATCCATTCCTTCTTAAAAATGTTTGTGAAACCACGCTTTGGCAACCGACGCTGTAAAGGCATCTGACCGCCCTCAAATCCCGGACGGCTGCTGTAGCCCGAACGCGATTTTTGGCCCTTATGTCCACGGCCCGCAGTCTTACCCAAACCGGAGCCCGGCCCCCGTCCGACACGTTTCTTTTTGTGTGTCGAACCTTTAGCGGGGTGCAAATTATTCAATGATAAAGCCATCTTACTATTCCTCTGGGATCTTCCTAGTCAACGATCCGAAGCAAATGCGGGATCTTAGCAACAATTCCTCTCGCCGCCGCCGTATCTGGTCGGGTGACCGTCTGGTTAAGCTTAGTTATGCCCAAAGCCTTAACGATTTCCTTTTGCTTTTTCGCGTATCCGATCATACTCCGGTAATACTGGATCTTGATCTGCCCGCCCTCTGTTTTTTCTGCTTTCTTTGCCATGATCTCTTTCAGTTACTGATAATGAGTACGAATTACATTTTACAAATCATGTCCTAAATCGCGATTCGTAATTTGAAATTCGTAATTTACATAAGTTCCTCGATCTGCTTGCCACGGAGTCGGGCAACCTCGATCGGATCCTTCATTCGCAGCAAACCGTTGAACGTAGCGCGAATGACGTTGTGGTTGTTATTTGAACCAAGGATCTTGGTGCGGACATTGTGCACGCCTAACGATTGTAAAATTGCTCGAACTGCCCCGCCGGCGATCACGCCGGTACCTTCGGCGGCCGGTTTTAGCAAAACACGTCCAGCCCCATATTCTCCGATCATTTGATGCGGAAGTGTCCCATCGATAAGCGGAACACGGATCAGATTATTCTTTGCCGCTTCGACCGCTTTCTTAATGGCATTTGGAACTTCTTTGGCCTTTCCTGTACCAAACCCTACATGACCGGCCTCATCGCCAACAACGACCAGAGCCGCGAAAGACATATTCTTACCGCCCTTTACTACCTTGGTCACACGGTTGATCGAGATCAGCTGATCTTTTAGCAGCAAACCGCCCGGAGAGATCTTTTGTTTATTCTTCATCTTTGCTTTCCTGCTCCTCATCTTGCTTCGGAGCCTTTTGCTCTGTTTCCTTCGTCGGGGCTGCCTTCGGCTTCTTTGCACCGATCTCGTGTTTATTTAGTCCGGCCTCGCGGGTTGCGTCAAGAAGGGCCTTTACACGGCCGTGATAAAGATACCCGCCGCGGTCAAAAACCACAGTCGAAATACCTGCACCCAACGCCCGCTCTGCGATCGCCTTTCCGACCAATTTGGCAGCTTCGACGTTTCCGCCTGTTTTGCCGCCAAGAGTTTTTTCTGTAGTCGACGCCGTAGCCAGAGTCTTTCCGGCTCGGTCATCAATTACCTGAGCGTAAATGTGGTTGAGGCTGCGAAAGACCGCGAGTCTCGGTCTCTCTGCCGAACCTTCAACTTTCTTGCGAATGCGGCTGTGAACTCCGTGCCGAATATCTGATCTGCTCTTCTGTCCCATATACTTATTTGCCAGTCTTACCAGGCTTCAATCTGTAATATTTATCCGAATAACGGACGCCTTTGCCCTTATACGCGTCGGGCTTACGCAAACGGTTTAGTTCAGCCGCGACCTGGCCGAGTTTTTGTTTGTCGATACCGCTGAGGGTTATCGTTGTTTGATACTGATTGATCGACGTTTTGGTATTCAATCGCTCAGCCTTAGCATCGATGCCTTCGGGCAGAACATATTCGATCGGATGTGAATAGCCGAGCGCGAAAACGATCTTTTTACCCTGCACGTCGGCCTTGTAACCAACGCCCACAATGTCCAGATCCTTTGAGAAGCCTTCGGTCACCCCGACGACGGCGTTGTTGGCAAGGGCTCTCGCCAGACCGTGAAAAGCCGCACTATCATCACTCGCCCGTTCCGCGGTCAATATTCCATCTTCCTGCTTAAACGAAACGCCCGCCGGAATCGGCGTATTGAGCGTGCCCTTCGGCCCCTTGATCTCCATAGCCGAAACATTGATCGTTACGGACACCCCGGACGGAATTGTTATCGGTTTTTTACCTACTCGAGACATAACTTTACCTTAATAAACTTCTGCTAATACCTCGCCGCCAACGTGTTCGGCCCGTGCGCGTTTGCCACTCATCAGGCCCTTTGACGTCGATACAATATTGACGCCGTAACCACCAAGCACCTTTGGAATATCGGCTGAGCCGACATAAACGCGGCGGCCCGGAGTCGAAACTCGCGACAAATGCGTGATCGACGAAGTTCCCTTCGCATCATAGCGAAGAAAAATGCGGATCATATATTTAACACCTTCGCCCTTGGTCGAAAAGCTATTGATATAGCCCTCTTCCTTGAGAATTCGTGCCAATTCCATCTTAAGCTTAGAGCCCGGGATGTCGACGCGTGTGTGATTCGCTCGTATAGCATTGCGAATCCGCGTGAGCATATCGGCTATTGGATCTGTCATTACTGTTCTACTCCCTAATCTCTTACCAGCTCGATTTAACGACGCCGGGGATCTGGCCCTCGAGTGCCAGCTTTCTAAGTGCAATACGTGAAAGACCAAATTTTCGCAGGTATCCACGGGTTCGTCCCGACTGCGAACAACGGTTGCGGACCCTCGACGGGCTCGCGTCACGCGGCATTTTCTGTAGCTTAACCACCGCTGCATCAACCTCTTCAGGGGTCGATTTCGGATTATTGATGATCTTCTTAGCTTCGGCACGTCGCTCGGCATATAGCTTCACGACGCCCTTGCGCCTTTCGTTATTTACTACTTTGCTAATCTTTGCCATTTTTTTATTGTCTGAACGGCATACCGAGCGCTTTAAGCAGCGATCTGGCCTGGTCGTCATTCCTTGCCGTTGTAACGATCGAAATATTCATTCCGCGTGTCTTATCGACCTTATTAAAGTCAATCTCCGGAAATATCAGTTGCTCACGAATTCCCAGCGTATAATTTCCCCGTCCGTCGAACGCCTTGGCGGAAATACCTCGAAAATCGCGAACCCGCGGCAGCGCCACCGAGATCAGACGATCGAGAAATTCGTACATTCGTTCACCCCGAAGCGTGACCATTGTTCCGATCGCCATTCCCTGACGAAGCTTGAAAGCCGCGATCGACTTCTTCGCCTTCGTAACGACAGGTTTTTGCCCCGTTACCGATTTCAATTCCTCGGTCGCTACGTCCAGGATCTTGGCATTGGCGCTCGCCTCGCCAAGGCCCATATTCACGACGATCTTTTCGATCTTGGGGATCGCCATCGGATTTTTGATCTCAAACTCCTTAGCCAATGCCGGAGCGATCTCATTCTTGTATTTTTCTCTTAACCTGGCCATTTTTCTTGCCTTCCCTATGTTTGGGTATCGCGTCTAAGCGTTTCCAAACGATAAATCTATTTCGATTCTTCCGCTGCCGGCGTTTCGTCCTCAACCTTTTTCTTTTCGCGTTTATACGAGGAATTCTCAGGTATCAGCTTACCGCTCTTTGCGACGCGGACCTTTTTGCCTTCGCGTTGCTCGTATTTAACCTTTGTCGGCTTTCCCGTTTCGGGATCGATCAAGGCGACGTTCGAGATATTGACCCACGCCTCTTGCTCAAAGATCCCGCCCTCGCGATTCATCTGGGGCATCGGCTTGCGATGACGTTTTACTATCATCGCGCCTTCTACCTTGACTTTACCGGTGCGTGCATCGACCGCGATCACCTTTCCGCGATATGGCTGACGCTTTCCGCCGCTGTCATAGCGGTTAAATTCCTTGCCCGCAATAAATACGACCTGATCGCCGCGCCTTATCCTACTTTTTACCGTACCTGTCTTTACCGCTTTCATCTCTTAAATAACCTCCGGTGCGAGGCTGACGATCTTCATAAAATTCTTTTCGCGAAGTTCGCGAGCGACTGGTCCAAATACACGCGTTCCGATCGGCGAACCATCGTCTTTGATAAGCACGGCGGCGTTCTCGTCAAATCGAATGTACGTGCCATCTTTACGCCGAACTTCCTTTCGGGTTCGGACGATCACTGCGTCATAAACCTTGCCCTTTTTGGCGGTTCCGTCAGGTGACGCCTCTTTGACCGTTACTTTGATCGTGTCGCCAAGCCGTGCGATCTTTGCCGTCGAGCCACCGACAGGCATGATCATCTCGACCCGTTTCGCTCCCGAATTGTCTGCGACCGCTAACGAGGTCTGCATCTGAATCATAACTATTCACTCCGCTTCCGAACTCACCGGACACTAAAATTTAACTTTCAGCCCTATGGATGATCTCAACCACACGCCAACGTTTCCTGGCCGATAGCGGCCTCGTTTCCACGATCTTCACCTTATCGCCAATTTTCGCACCCAGATCGTCGTGAGCCATAAACTTTTTACGCTTCTTCACATACTTGCGATAAACCGGGTGCTTGACCAGCCGATCAACACGAACGGTCACCGTTTTCATCATTTTGTCAGATGAGACAATGCCAACCTTTTCCGCACGTTTTCCGCCGCTCTTAACTTCCGTTGAAGCCGTGACATCCGCCTTCTTTGCGGGCTTTGCTGCCTTCGAAGCAGTTTTTGCGGGCTTTTTCGGCTTTTCGACAGCCGCTGGAACATCGTCGACCGAGGTGTCGTCCGCCACAGCCGATTTCGACGTTTTTTCAACGGGCGCGGCTTCCACTGCACCTGCTTTCAACGAGCCTTCATCACTCGCCGTCTCGGCGGCTTCAGCCTTTGTCTCTTCGACTTCGTCTTTTTTCTTTCTTGCCATTTTCTTTTCTCGAGGGCCTTACGCCTTTGCGGTCTTGGCCTCAGATTCTTTCTTATTCAGCAAGGTGTAAACCCTAGCCAACGTCTTTTTCTCGCGACGAATATCATTAACTACTTCGCCCACACCTAGCGTTTTGCGGAACTTAAGCCTAAAAAGCGACTCTTTGAGCGCGTCGGCTTGATCTTTTAATTCCTCAGGGGTCATTTCCCCAAGCTGTTTGAGCTGTTCTTTCCTTTTCATCTCTTAAACGACGCCTCCCTCAAGGTCGGCTCGCGTGACAAATCTGGTTTTGATCGGCAATTTCTGAGCCGCCAGAAGCATCGCCTCGCGTGCTAGCGCCTCATCAACGCCCTGAATCTCATATAAAACACGGCCCGGTTTTACAACTGCCACCCAATGATCCGGAGCTCCCTTTCCGCTACCCATACGGGTCTCAGCCGGTTTCTTGGTGATTGGCTTGTCCGGAAAGATCCGAATCCAGATCTTGCCGCCGCGTTTTACGTGACGCGTCATCGCAATACGGGCCGCTTCGATCTGACGGTCCGTTATCCACGCCGCCTCTAATGTTTTGAGACCAAAATCACCAAAGCTGAGTTTCTCGCCGCGTGTCGCTTTCCCGCGCATGCGGCCCTTCATCACTCTTCGGTGCTTGACCTTTTTGGGCATTAACATAACTGATCTCCAATGGTTTGCAGTCCGTAATTTGTACCGAAAACCGCTTACCTGTTACCGTCTGTCGTCACGTCGCGGGCGGCGATCGCCACGTCCCGCTCCACGTTCGACCTTAACTTCATTCATCGGATCGGTCGTCGTTCCACGTGCCATCGAGGCATTTGGATCAAGAATTTCACCGCGATAGATCCAAACCTTTACACCGATGATTCCAAATGTCGTCAAAGCCTCGGCAAATCCAAAATCGATGTCCGCTCTCAGCGTATGCAGCGGCAAACGCCCTTGCAATGACCACTCGGTCCGGGCAATTTCGGCCCCGTTCAGGCGTCCGGCGATCATCACCTTAATGCCCTGAGCACCGAAACGCTGCGATTCCTCGATCGTTTTCTTCATTGCACGGCGAAACATAATTCGTTTCTCGAGCTGCTGGGCGATCTTCTCCGCCTGAAGCTGTGCATTAAGTTCCGGGTGGCGAATTTCCTGAATCGATATAAGCACTTCGCGACCAGTTGTACGAGCGAGGTCCTCGCGAAGCTTTTCGATCTCAGCACCTTTCCGGCCGATGATGATACCTGGTCGTGAGGTATATATAATGATCTTCAGGCGAGTAGCCGCTCGTTCGATATCAATGTGCGAAACACCGCCGCCGCCAAATTTCCTTTTAAGATCCCTCTTAAGTTTCAGATCTTCAGCTAAAAACTTGGCAAAATCCTGCTTCGCAAACCAATGCGAATGCCAGTCTTTGTTGTATCCGACCCTAAAGCCGTATGGATGAACTTTTTGTCCCATTCTAATTCCTTTTACTGCCGCTCAAGTTCCTCATTTGTCTTTTCCATGACCTCATCAACAGGCTTTTCGGCATGCTCCTCAGCCGTCGTATGAGTAGAAGTCTCGTGTGCCGCTGAAACATCAGCATCGATCTCGGCCTTATTTTCTTCGACAACTTCAGCCTTTGTTTCCGTTTCGACCACTTCGTCCGGCGCCGTTTCGATCGTCTCTGCCGCTAATGGTGTTTCAACTGCGGAAGTCTCCGTGACTTCTCCGATCAGGGGCTTCTCTGACTTCTCCGCCTTTGTCTCTTTCTTTGCAGGTGCCTTTGCCTTTGCAGGAGCCGCAGTCTTTTTCTTCGCTCCTTCAGCCTTTCTTGCAGCGAATCGGGCTGCTCTGGCCTCTTCAATTGCCAGTTCCTGTTCGCTCTTCGCCTTTGCTTCGCTCGTCACGTGAATCGTGATATGGCAATAGTGACGCTGTTCCCGATACGCACGCCCCTGCGGTGCCGGACGCATTCTTCGTCTTCCCTTGGTAGGCCCCATATCGACAAAGCAAGTATTAATCCATAGATCGTCGGGATCGATGGCAATGTTCTCCTGCTCAGCCTTATAAGTCGCATTAGCGATTGCCGAATTGAGACACTGAGCGATCGGCTCTGCCGCACGCTTGTCAGTAAATTTTAGGATCGACAAGGCTCGAGCCACGTTAACCCCGCGGATCAAATCGATCACAAGCCTGGCTTTACGCGGCGAGCCCTTCAAATATTTTGTTTTTGCTATCGCTTCCATATCGCTATTTCCGTTTCGCCATCTTCTCCGCTTTCGTCCCCGGATGTCCCTTAAACATTCGCGTCGGAGAAAACTCGCCCAGCTTATGGCCAACCATATTTTCTGTAACAAACACAGGGATGTGACGTTTGCCGTTGTGGACGCCGAAGGTCAAACCCACCATGTCCGGTGTAATCGTCGAACGTCGCGACCATGTCCTGATCGCAGGAGGCTTGGGCCCGCCGTCCGAAATGCGGCGCAGGGTTTTTTGAACGCTAAGATCAATAAACGGTCCTTTCTTTAATGAACGAGGCATATCTTTTCTGGTGGTGAACGGTGAATGGAAAACTATGAGATTTTAACTCACCCATCGCTCACAAATCATCACTTTCTCCTACGGTCTTTCACGATCATGTTGGTCGTGCGTTTGTTACGCCTGGTCTTGTAACCGCGTGTCGGTTGGCCCCAAGGCGTTACCGGATTACGCCCACCTGACGTCTTGCCTTCACCGCCACCATGCGGGTGATCGACCGGATTCATTGCAACACCGCGAACCTTCGGGCGTTTACCCATCCAACGGGATCGTCCAGCCTTTCCAAGCGAAACATTTTCGTGCTCGGTGTTGCCAACTTGTCCGACCGTCGCCATGCAGACGACCGGGACCTTTCGAACCTCGCCGGACGGCATTCTAAGCTGAGCGTAATCGCCTTCCTTAGCGACGATCTGAGCAAACCCACCGGCCGAGCGAACCATCTGTCCGCCTTTACCAGGGCGGAGCTCAATATTATGAACCTCTGTGCCGAGCGGGATATTCTTGATCGGTAAAGCGTTTCCCGGCAAAATATCTGCTTCCTCTCCACTCAGGATCATTGTGTCTACCTTGAGGCCGACAGGTGCGATAATGTAACGTTTCTCGCCGTCGAGATATGAGATCAGGGCAATGTGAGCCGAGCGGTTCGGATCGTATTCAATTTGGGCGACACGTCCCGGAATGCCGGCCTTATCTCGTTTGAAGTCAATTATCCGATAATGGCGCTTGTGGCCTCCACCGCGACGGCGGATCGTGATACGTCCGTCATTGTTGCGGCCTGAAATTCTCTTTTTTGGCTCGAGCAGTGATTTTTCGGGTACTGCGTTCGGAGTCAATTCATCTCGTGTCAAGTACGTTTGATAACGCCTTGCCGGTGATGTCGGTTTTAATCTCTTGATTCCCATAATCTAAGTGAAAAGTGAATAGTTAAAAGTGAAAAATGCTTTGAATTCTTAACTTCTCACTTTTGGTTTTTCACTACTAAATCGCTTCCGCGTAATCTACCATCGGCTCGCCCTTTCGTAAGGTAACGTAAGCCTTCTTAAAACTCGCACGACGCCCTTCGATACGGCCGCGGCGTTTCACCTTGCCTTCGTATTGGACAGTTCGAACAGCTGCAACCTTGACGTTGAAAATTTCCTCGACAGCACCCTTGATATCGATCTTTGTCGCTTTCTTGTCGACGCGAAAGGTCAATACCTGCCCCGATTTGCGAGCAGTATTTTCGTCCGTCGAATCCTCTTTAAGCAGAACGCTCTTTTCCGTGACGACCGGTGACTTCAATATGTCCCAAACCCCAATCTTACTCATTTTTGGCGCCCTCCTCAGGAATCTCTAATAACGCGGCGTCATCGGTCTCGGAGGCTTTCTTCGTGGCTTTCGCGACCTTTGGCTTGGAATCCTTCTCAGCTTTCGGCTGGGCCGCTTTCTTTTCCTTCGGCTTTTCTGCTATTTCCTCGACTTTTGCCGGTGCTGCTGCCTCTTTCTTAACTTTCGGTTTTTCAGTAGCTGTTTCCGAAACGCCAGGTGCGGCCGCCTCACGCTTTGGATCAAGCAAAGCGCTAAGCTCTTCGAGAGCGGCTTTCGAGATCAAAAGCTTTTCATGATAAATGATGTCGTATATATTCAGCCCAAAACTATTTGTAACCTTGGTCTTTTCGACATTTCGCGACGATAGGATCAGATTTGCATTATCGAGAGAATCAACGATCAACGTCTTAGTCCGCGTCTTCTTGTCTGCCAGGCCTAACGTGCCCATTGCCCCAAGAAATTCGCTTGTTTTCGGATTCTTAAACTCAAATCCGTCAATGATGATCAGGTTACCCTCGCGAAGCCTTTCAGAAAGTGCCGAACGCAGTGCGCCGCGACGCATTTTCTTCGGCATCTGATATGACCAGTCGCGCGGCTGCGGTCCATGCACGTTACCGCCGCCTTTCCACAATGGCGAACGAAGCGATGCAATACGCGCACGGCCGGTTCCTTTTTGCTTCCAGAGCTTTCGGCCGGAACCCGAAACGTTTCCACGAGTTTTCGTGGCCGATGTTCCCTGCCGCCCGTTTGCCTGGTAATTCATCACGGCCGCGTGGATCAAAGACTCGTTCAGCTCGACGCCAAAAACGGCATCAGAAAGCTTGACCTCACCGACCTCTTTATTCTTCAAATTGCGAACCTTTACGGTAGGCATAATCTCACCCCATTAAGACTTCTTGACAACCACTAGGCCGCCATTCGGTCCCGGCACCGCGCCGCGAACCATTAAAAGATTGTTTTCGACATCCACCTTTGCGACTGTCAAATTCTGAACCGTCACACTTGCATCGCCCATATGTCCTGACGAACGCGTTCCCTTAATTACCCTTGACGGGTATGCTGACTGGCCGATCGAACCTGGCTCTCGGACATTCATCGAACCGTGCGATTCCGGACCACGAGAGAATTTGTGCCGCTTGATAGTCCCGGCAAAACCACGTCCCTTAGACTTCCCGACCACATCGATCTTGTCACCGTCCGCAAAAAGGTCAACCTTGACTTGGTCGCCGATGGCGGCGTCCGGCTCGTCCGTCTGACGAATTTCTTTCAAAACACGGGTCGGAGGCAAACCGCCGCCCGTTTTTTCGAAGTGCCCGCGAAGCGGCTTCGTCACATTTTTCAAACGCACGGGCTTGTCCTCGACAAGTCCAAGTTGAACGGCGTTATAGCCATCACGGCCCGCCGCACTTTTTGTCTGGACAACAACACAGGGCCCCGCTTTGATGACGGTAACCGGTGTCACAGTGCCATCCTCCGCAAAAAGCTGCGTCATCCCCATTTTTCTACCAATGATTCCGCTAATCATATCTTCGTCCTAATTCTTACCGAACGCCTTTATCTCTACATCCACACCGGCCGGAAGATCCAATTTCATCAATGCGTCAACCGTCTCCGCGGTCGGATCGAGAATGTCCATCAAACGCTTGTGCGTTCTGATTTCGAACTGCTCCCGCGATTTTTTATCAACGTGAGGCGATCTAAGAACCGTCCATTTATTCTTTATGGTCGGTAGGGGTATCGGACCCGCAATCCTGGCCCCTGTTCTCTTTGCCGTCTCTACGATCTCAGCCGTGGATTGGTCCAGTACGCGGTGATCGTAAGCTTTTAACTTGATGCGGATCTTTTCGTTTAACATATTTCTATTCCACGATCTCCGAAACGGTACCGGCACCGACTGTGCGGCCGCCCTCTCTGATAGCAAAGCGGAGGCCTTTCTCCATGGCGATCGGGGCTATGAGCTCGATCTCC
>Ga0209797_10000248_pt1 | contig 26108 bp, 18 predicted proteins | sample DOMMetBare3Fresh_2_FD_187472 | JGI IMG/M metagenome (GOLD analysis project Ga0209797, IMG submission 187472) | Wetland sediment microbial communities from St. Louis River estuary, USA, under dissolved organic matter induced mercury methylation -... | ecosystem: Environmental > Aquatic >... | reverse complement strand
GTCGGCAGGTGTCGCGTCGTTGCCGAGCCCGAAGCGCTCGTAGGCGACCGCCGGGAAGAACGGCAGCGTCTCGTTCTCCATGATCAGGTTGCCGACCGAATAGAAGATCGGCTTGCCCTTGTAGAATTCGATGCCGAGCGGCGTGTGCGAGCCGTGGCCGATGAAGATGTCGGCGCCGGCGTCAATTGCGGCGCGCGCGAAGGCGCGCGCGAAATCGGAGGGCTCGGACAGCTCGCTCTGGGTCTTGGCCGAGATCAGGCTCGTGTGGCCGTATTCGTGGCTGTGAAAGTGGAATACGACCCAGTCGGCCTGCCGTCGGGCTTCCCTGATCCAGCGCAGGTTGTCTTCGGCGTCGGCCTTGTCGGCTTCGCTCGTGACCTTGAAGCCGTTGCCGCGCACGAACGTCTCGTTGAGCAGGGAGACCGCTTCCTCTCGCTCGGCGCCGACTTCGGACTCGCTGAAGAAGTGCTGGCGCTGGCGCGCGCGTTTCTGCTCGAAGCCGAGCTCGCGGCTGATGCGCTTGAGCTGATCGAACGCTTCGCCATCGACCGTGTAGGTGTTCTTGAAGCCGAACGGATTGATGCCGGGCCGTCCGCGCAGATCGGGGCGCTGCGCGCCGGCGCGGTTCCAGGGCCGGAACGTGGCGGTGGTGGAGAGGATCGCCACGCGGCCGCCGCGGGTGTCGAGATAGCCCGGCATGCGCGCTTCCGCGAGGTTCGCGCCGCTGCCCGCATGTGCGATGCCGGCGGCATCAAGATGGCGGATGGTGGCCATCAGCCCGCCCTCGCCATAGTCGAAGGCGTGGTTGTTGGCGCACGCCACCATGTTGATGCCGAACCACTTGATGTCCTCAAGGAGCTCCGGCGGCGTGGTCATGAAGGTGCCTTGCGTGATGCCGGGCACGCCTTCGTCCCAGCGCCGCACCACCGACTCGAGATTGGCGGTGCCGGCGTCGCAGTCGCGGAAGATCTTGGCGAGCGCCAGGAACGCGGGCTCGTCGAACACGCGCAGACGACGCGTGAGCATGCAATCGCCTGCAAGGGCGATGCTGAAATTGCCGGCTTCGGATGCGTAGGTCATGCTGTTCACCGGACTAGAACGCGTAGCGTTCGATCTTGCGGGCGTCGAGCGCGGCGCCGAAGCCGGGCGAGTCGGTCGGCGTGATGGCGCCGTCCGCGAAGTTGAAGTCGCCCGCGAAGGTGTCGTCGCCGAGCTTGTCGAAGAAGTGCGTCTCGGTCGGCCAGGGCGCGAGACTCGGAATGGCCGAGCGCAGGTGCATGCGCACGAGCGATCCGATGCGACTTTCCGAGTCGGTCCCGATCACGGCGGGGAGATTGGCGGCTTCGCACAGCGCCATGATCTTGAGCGACTCGGTGATGCCGGTGCGGCGCAGCTTCACGCTGACCGCGCCGACGGAGTTCGCGCGGATATGGGAATGCACCTGCGCCAGCGATTCGCAGCACTGGTCGCCCAGAAGCGCGACCGGCAGGAACGCGGCCATCGCGGCCTGGCGCGAAATGTCGGTGAACTCGCAGGGCTCCTCCATGAAGGAGACGTTGTAGTCCTTGACATGGACCAGGATGGTGCGGGTCTCGCTCTCGGTATAGCGGCCGTTGCCGTCGACATAGATCACCGCCTTGGGCAAGAGCTTGCGCACCTCGGCGACCATCTCGATGTCCTCCATCGAGCGCTTCCAGGTCTTGAGCTTCATCCCGCGGTAGCCGCGCTCCTCCGTCATGCGCTTGGCTTCCGCCACCATCGCCTCGCGGGTATTGCCGTGCGCGATCCAGGTGAGCGGCACGGGCTTCGGATCGGTGCCGCCGAGCAGTCGCCAGACCGGCTGGCCGAACACCTTGCCGCGCAGGTCCCAGAGCGCGATGTCGATCAGCATCTTGGCGGCGCGGCAGTCCCTCACCTTTTCGATCTTGGAGAGGAGGGCAAGATGCCCGAGCGGATCGGCGCCGACGAGCAGCGGCTTGAAGAAAGTCTCGAGCTGATAGGCGACCGTGACCGCATCCTCACCGGTGTGGCCGGGACGGCAGACCGACTCGGCGATCCCCTCGGTGCCGTCCGCAAGCGCGATCCGCAGGATCACGTAGTGGCTGGTGCTCTCGGTGTGGCCCGCGAAGGTGATGGGCTTCTTGTAAGGCAGCTTGAGTCTGATGGCTTCGACCGAGGCGATCTTGAGGTCGCTCCTGCCGTCGGGGGCGGCGCCCAGTCTGGCTTCGGTCAAGGTCATGGCGTCTCCCCCTTGCGTTTTTTGGTCGTGACATGCGCCGCCTGGTCGGTTCTGGGCGGGTCCAGGAACGCGCCGGGCGGCGGCAGTTGTGATCCTAAGGCGGCATGGTAGATAGTCAAACCAACGGGGTCGAGCGTGAGACGAGCAGAACAATGAAGACTGGGATTGGACAACCCGTCCGCCGCAAGGAGGACGCGCGTCTGTTGGTGGGCGCCGGCCGGTTCAGCGACGACGTCGATCTGCCGCGCCAGGCGCGGGCTTTCATCCTCCGCTCGGTGCATGCGCATGCGCGGATCAGGCGCATCGCCACCGAACGGGCGAAGGCGCTCAAGGGCGTGCTCGCCGTGCTCACCGGCGCCGATCTCAAGGCCGACGGGGTCAAGCCTATCCCTCCGGACGCCTCGACCACCATGCCGATCGAGGCGCAGCGAAGGCTCCCGGATGTCGTGCTGGTGCATCGCGACGGGCCGCTGATGCAGACGCCGTACTATCCGCTCGCGGTCGACAAGGTCCGTTATGTCGGCGAGGCGGTGGTGCTGGTGGTCGCCGAAACGCTCGCGATCGCCAAGGATGCCGCCGAGCTGGTCGAGATCGACTACGAGGCGCTGCCGCCCGCGATCGACACCGCGCAGGCCGCGGAGGCGGGAGCGCCGCGCGTGTGGGACGAAGCGCGCTCCAACATCTTCCTCGACGCGGACGTCGGCGATGCCGCCGCGACCGACAAGGCGTTCGCGGCCGCGGCGCATGTCGTGAAGCTCGAGACCTGGATCCAGCGCGTCACCGGCGTGCCGATGGAAGCGCGCACCGCGGTCGGCAACTACGACAAGCCGAGCGGACGCTATTTTCTCCACGCCGGCAGCGGCGGCGTCGTGCGTCAAAAGGGCGAGCTTGCGGCGATGCTCGGGGTCAAGCCCGACGAGGTCCGCGTGGTTGCCTACGACATCGGCGGGAACTTCGGGACCAAAAACTCCATCTTCGCCGAATTTCCCCTGGTGCTGTGGGCATCGAAGCGGATCGGCCGTCCCGTCAAGTTCACCTGCGAGCGCAGCGAAGCCTTCCTGAGCGACTACCAGGGCCGCGATCTGGTTGCGACGGTTGAGCTCGCGCTGGACAGGCGGGGTCGTTTCCTCGCCATGCGCGGCTCGCATCTCAGCAACATCGGCGGCTACTCGTCCTCGATCGTTCCGCTGCGCAAAGGGGTGAGCATCTTCTCCGGCGTCTATCGCGTGCCAGTCGCGCACTACAAGGCGTATGCGGTTCTCAGCAACACCATGCCGACGATCCCGTATCGCAGCGCGGGTCGTCCCGAGGCGATGTTTATCATGGAGCGGCTGTGCGATCTCGCGGCGCACAAGACCGGCATCGACCGCATCGAGATCAGGCGTCGCAACCTGATCGCGCCCGAGCATCTGCCCTATCGCACGCCGTTCGGCGTCACGTACGACAACGGCAACTACGAAGAGTCGATGAACCGCAGCATGGCCATGGCCGATTGGGACGAGTTCCGCAAGCGCCGCGCTGAATCAAAGAAGAACGGGAAGCTGCGCGGGATCGGCCTTGCGAACTATATCGAGCTCACCATGGGCTATCCGCGCGAGTGGTCGCAGGTGAAGGTGTTGCCGAGCGGGGAGGTCGAGGTTTCGGTCGGAACGCTGTCGAGCGGGCAGGGACACGAGACGAGCTTCGCCCAGTGCGTGAGCGAATGGCTCGGTGTGCCGTTCGAGTCGATCCGTCTGGTGCAGGGCGACACCGACATCGTGCCGGTGGGCGGCGGCTCGCATTCGGGACGCTCCATGCGCATGGCCGGCGTCTGCATGGGCAATGCCGCCAACGGCGTGATCGAGAAGAGCCGCCAGATCGCCGCGCACATGCTCAAGGTCGAGCCGAAGGACGTCGAGTTCGCAAGCGGCTCATTCAAGGCGCGCGGGTCGGGCCGCGCCGTCGGCATCTTCGAGGTGGCGCGCGCCGCGCAGGAGCTCAACGATCTCGATGACGCATTGCGCGGGCCGCTCGCCGCCGAGAGCGACGTGTCGTTCACGGCCGGCGGCTACCCCTATGGCTGCGCGGTGTGCGAGGTCGAGATCGACCCGGAGACTGGCGCGGTCGAGGTCGCGCGCTACTGCGCGACCGACGATGTCGGCCGCGCCATCAATCCGATGATCCTGGACGGTCAGACCCATGGCGGCATCGCGCAGGGCGTCGGCCAGGCGCTGTGGGAGCAGTGCGTGGTCGATCCCGATGGCGGGCAGGTGATGACCGGCTCGTTCATGGACTATGCCATGCCGCGCGCCGATACGCTGCCGTCGTTCAAGACCGACCTGATGGAGATTCCTTCGCCCTCCAATCCGCTCGGCGTACGCGCCGGCGGCGAGGGCGGGACGACACCGGCGCTTGCCGCGGTGATCAACGCGGTCGTCGATGCGCTGGCTGAGTTCGGGGTCACCCACATGGACATGCCGGCAACATCCGAGCGGATCTGGCGCGCCATTGCGGACGGCAAGGCGGCGAAAGCCACAGGCCGAGGCGCAGCGTAAGTCCAGCGTCGCTGGCGCCTTCGCTCGTCTTGCCGGGCGCGCTGTGCCGCTTCATCACATTGAAGGTCGTTCGAGGTCATGAGCCCGACGTCCGTGATCAGATCGTCAAGATTGAGCAATCGTGGCTCACCTGCCGTCGAGATCATCGAAGTTCCTTGCTGACGAACTCTTCATCCGGCGGGCAGGATCGCGCTTGCGATGTGGCGACCGCGCGGCTCTGACGAGCTTGAAAAGCGGCGATGGAACTTCTCGCGCGTCGCGCGCGCAAATTCGAATCGATCTTGCACCTGCATCATATTGCGGACGCATTTTTTAGCGCGTTAACGAAATTCATCATCACAAGATCCGGGGACATTCAATGCGACAGTCTTTCGCCACGACTTTCTTTTCGCGCCGTGTGCCTGCGGCGGCGTTTGGTCTGATGCTCATGCCTCTGGTGACGAGCGCCACGGCTGCGCCAGAAGTGGGGGCCGGGTCCGGAGGACGGGCGAAGTTAACCCCGCCGGCAACGATCGAGTTGCATGAAGACGGGGCCGGCCACGCGGATCCCTGCGCCGCCAATGAGATCTGTTCCGCAAGGCCAGATGTTGCGGACGAACGGGCCTACCTGGTCGAGACTTCGCGGCCAAGCGGAACCATGTTGCGGCAAGGCCCGGATGTCGCGATAGGACGCCTTCATCCCGAGTTCGTGACGCGGCTTGCCGGCGCTATCCGAGAAGCCAGGGAATCCGGATTGCCGCACGCGGGAATCTTCTCGGCCTATCGGCCGCCGGCGTTCGGGGTTGGTGGCTTCAAGGATAAGTTCCGCTCGCTGCATTCCTACGGTCTCGCCGTGGACATGCATGGCATCGGTGCGGCCGGCAGTTCGCAGGCCAGGCTGTGGACCCGGATCGCGGCCGAGCATGGCGTTGCCTGCCCCTACGGGGTCAACAATCCGGTCGAATGGAATCATTGCCAGCCGACGCGGATCAAGATGGTGCGATCGGACAGTCCCCTGGTCAAGACGATCGCGCCGCAGGGCCCGATAAACCCGCTCAGCATGTTTGAAGCCGGGCAGGAATTGATCGAGAGCGTGGCCAAGCTCGTTGCCTCGTTCGCAGGCGATCCTGCCTACGCGGAGAAGAGCGATACGGCGGTCAGGCGCGCTTCTTATCGTGGGCAACGCGTTCGCGTCGCTGACGCGCGGTCACCGCGTCAGCATCGGCATGATCGTCATGTTGTTCGCAAGGGACAGAAGACGAGGTCCGTGCGATTGGCTGCCGCTGGCGCGAACCACATCACGCGCAATGTGGGGCACCGCCAGGGAGGCCGCCGGGCGCGCGGCTAGGCTGCGACAACGGCAAAGAGCCTGTGCATGACGCGCCAGGCCGGCCGCGCTTGTTGCAACGTGTGCTGCAGGGCGCGTGCCGGCCGGCTTTGTCACGATGAGCGATTAGCGTTTCTCGGGATACTTGCTGACAAATCCGTCACGATTGGGCATGCGCACTTTGGGCAGCGTCTCGGCATTCATGACGTCGTTCTCGCCGATGATCTTGGCGAGCGCGAGCAGATACGCCGTCACTCCGTAGGTTTCGTCCGCCGTCAGCGTCTTGGGCTGCTGCCACGGCATCGCCCGCCGTGTGAAGTCGAAGATCGTGGTGGCATGCGGCACATAGTTCGTAACGGTGCGATCCTTTGTGCTGACGAGGGTGGCGTTGCGCCCGCCCGCGCCTTCCTTGCCGTGACAGAGCTCGCACTTCTGCTCGTAGACGGCCTTGCCCTGGGTTGGCGTACCGCTGCCGGGCGGCAGTCCCGCGCCGTCCGGCCCGATGCTGATGTCCCAAAGCGCGAGGTCGGCTTCGGTGACCGATTTCCCGAGACCGGGGGTCTCGGCGGCCGCGCCCGTTGCAAACAACAGCGCGGCGGCGACCAGCAGGTTGCTATGCATAGACATGTTTCACCTCGCCCTTGCCGTCGATGCCCCAGCTGGTGATGACGTTCATGTGCCCCATCGGGAAGGCCGTCACCGGCACGTTGACTCTGGGCTCGCCGCGCTCGGCAGCGATCTGGGCCCGGGTCGGCTGCACATTGCCGGCCTCGTCCCAGGCGCGGCTTTGCAGAACCACCGGCTGACCATCCCAGCGCCAGGGCATGCGGAAGCGGGTCAGTGCCTTGCTCAACACAGGGTCCTGCAGGGCAGCCTGCGCCCAGCTCTTGCCGCCGTCGGCCGAGACCATAACCCGTGAAATGCGGCCATTGCCCGAATAGGCGAGGCCCGAAATCTCGTAGAAGCCGGGTCCCTTCAGCGTCAGCCCGGGGGACGGATGGGTGACGAAGGACTTCACCTCCTGCGGGAAATAGAACTGCCAGGATTTCTGCCCCGCAATTCGCATGGTGTATTGCATGGTCTCGTTGATGGCCATGACCGGCGATTCAATAAGCTTGATCCGGTGCAGCCATTTGACATTCATGTTGCCTTCATAGCCGGGCACCAACAGGCGCATCGGATAGCCTTGCGACGGATTGATGCGCTCGCCGTTCTGGTAAAGCGCGATCATCGCATCATCGAGCGCCTTGGCCAGCGGAATGCTGCGGTTCATGCTGGGCGCGTCGGCGCCTTCCGCCAGGAACCACTTCGCCTTCGGATCGATACCGGTCTCCTCCAGGAGCGTGGAGAGCCGCACGCCGGTCCATTCCGAACAGGAGACGAGGCCATGGATCGCCTGCACGTTGGCCTGGATCGGGTCCTTGTTGTAGAGCGGCCCGCTGTTGCCGCCGCACTCGACGAAGCAGATGCGCGACTCCATCGGATAGCGGGCGAGCGTCTCCAGATCGAAGATTTTGGGTTGCTTGACCAGGCCATGAATGACCAGCCGGTGCTTGGCCGGGTCGATATCCGGAAAGCCGGTGCGCGACACCACGAAGTGCAGGCCATTAGGCGTAATCGTGCCGTTGAGCAGATGATGTGGCGTGCGCGCGTTGCTGGTGCGCGGCTCGTGGTTGGGGTTCGTGAGCGTCCGAACCACGTGTTTTTCGTATTTTGCGGGCGTTTCGTAGAGCGGGATCGGACTGCCCACCGCGAGGCTCCACGGATCGACGGGCAGCGGCTCGGCGCCGGCGCTGGTGAGCGTGGCGCTTGCGCTGGCCGTGGTGGCGCCCGCGAGTGCAATGCCGCGCCCGAGCAGCATGCGGCGATTGATGAGGCCGTTGCCGGCAACGGCTTCAAGCGACTCGAGATCGGATCGTTTGGAAATGCTCATGCGTGCCTCCCTGGCAAAAGGGCATCTTGCGTGCCCCTGTTGGAGAGATTTCCAGAAAACGCGTCATTCTGAGCCCACCGCTCGTCCGATGTCCAGCGAAATGAGGCCTCGGACAATGTAGCGCCCTCTCAAAGCAGGAAGGTAACGAGCGGGGCAGATCGCACCGGTGTTCGATGAAAAAGCGGTTGATGTCCCCGTTTTGACCGCCGCGGAGGCCTATGAGACGTCTTGCGCCGCGCCACTCTCTTCCATGTCCAACCGGGGATCTCGCAGCGAAACCAGGCCCAAGAGAAACAAATCCTCAATCCACTTGATATTCTCCTCCGCTGACACGTCGGCTGCCTGTGCCGTTTCGTTGCTGATTTCCGAAGCCGTCCGCGTCCCATCGCTTAGACGCAAGATCCGTGACGTCAACTCATCGATAAGCAGCGGCTCGCGTCGCCCATGTGGCGAGCGCCCAAAGACCACGATATGGCTTCTTCTCGGCGACACGGCATCGGGAAAGTCCGCAATGGTCCGAACGCCGAGGAATTCTGAGACATCGTAGTCAAAGTCGACAATACGAAGCTGCGCATCCCTTAAAGGTATTAGGCCAGCCAGATCACGGTCCCTCAGGGCCCAGCGCTTCAGGCGCAATCGATACAGCGGATCGGTGGTCTCTTGAGGGATCATTCTGTCGGCTTCTTCTTCCGCCACCGCAACGGCAATCTCGGCTCGGACTGCCAGAGCGAGCGGTTGGCAACTCGTGCTACCGTTCGACATTGATCCTTCGATACTGTCCAGCACGCGGCGCGCCCATGCCAGATCTGACTGGTCCTGCAGATGTGGATTGAGGTCTTGCCCGACCGTGTCCGCTATTCGCGCCGCTGCAAGGCAGGTGAGCGGAAAGTGGCTCGCCTCCGTCTTCGCGCTTGAGCTTTCGATGGAGCGGCGGTTCGACACTGAGACGCGCCGCCGAGCGGCTGCAGAGCCCAGAATGCGTTCCAAGGTTTGGGAGAATTGCATTCCGCGCTGCAGCTCGGACGCAAATGTATGTCCCCGCCTGCCGATCGCCATGGTGGTTTCCGGGTCATCCACGATTGCGGCAAGCTGCTCGCTCAACACATCGATATCATCGACGTCCTCAACCGCAATGCATCCGTATCCATGCGGAAGCCGATCATGCGACGGAAGCTTCCGAATGACCTCGGTGGAGCCCACCAGGCAGGTCCCGGTCATGAGGACTTCGCGCGGGATGATCGGAGAGTGAACCCCAATGGGGAAATCCTGCTCGAGGCAGCAGACCGCCAGGCAGCCGCGCAGGAATTCGGGTACCCGCCAATGAGGAATGAAAGGCAGTTGAAGGATGCGGTCGGCAAGGCCGAGCGCGCTCGCCTGCGTGCGGAATTGTTCTTCGACCTGCCGCTCACCATGCGCGAGCACGACAAGTCCGACATCCCGTCCGGAGCGTTTCAGGCGGTGCAATGCGCTCAGAAGAGAAAAGGAACCCTTGCGCTCGCCAAGCTTGCCATAGACTCCGAAATGGGGCCGCTCCGGCGCAAATTGCCCCCAAAGCAGGTCGCGGAAGACGGGGTCGAGCGCGACTTCATTGCGTAGTGCGCGCAGATCGAGCTGGGGCCCTTGGGGCGTGAACAGAGTCTCTGGCACTGAGAATTGGCCGCCAGGCATGATGCGGTCAGCTGCAACACCCCGCTTGATGGCGCGTTCGGCAACCGCGCCGACCGCCACGACGATCTCGGCAGACTTCAACACGTGGTCGTAGAGCGCCTCGAACTGCGGATGATGCCAAAGACGTCCCGCATCGCTACCCGCCATGCGAACGACGTGCGGTACGCCCATGATTTGCGCTGCAAGATGGCCTGCGACGCCATACGGCTCGAGGTAGTGCGAATAGACCAAATCGAAAGCAGCGTCCGAATGGATGCGCGCCGCCGTGGCCGCGAGCTTGGTCACAAATGGGCTGGCCATCGGAATGTAGGATTGCGATCGGTCTATGGGATCGGTCCAGTGCACGACCACCGAGCCGGCGCCATAGGTGGCCTGGCACTGCGCCCAATCCTCCGCCCGCATGTACATGCGGAATGGCGAGACGGCCTCCTTCGCGTTGGTTACGACGTGAACCTCATGACCGCGGGCGGCGAGGCCGTGGGCGCTCCAATAAGTCCGCATGCTGACGCCGCCTTGGATGGGCGGGTATTTGCCGATGATGCAGACCTTCACGAACCCACCTCAAGAAGCCCGTGTTTGGCAAGATCGACCATGAGCTCGTCCAGCTCCGCCTGCGATCCCAGTCCCGCACGATCGGTCCAGCTGGACAGCTCTTCGAGCAGGGCGAACACGGGAGGGGACAGCTCGAAGATCGCGGGTTGATCGGAACGGGACGGAACAGCGATGGCGAGCGTCACATCGCGCCTCTCGGCGACGTCGTCGGTGTCCACGCCACGTTCGAAGAGTGGTCGGATGTCATACGCGCAACGAAGCAGAACAGCATCGGGATGGCGTCGAAATCGGGCTCCTTGGCCGCTGATGGCCGGTTGTGATGTCTGGGCTTTGTCCCTGATGCGGACGCTGGCGATTGCCAGCTCGCAGGATGCGACATCGCGCAAATAGGGTGGTTCCGGCGGATGGGCCTGCCAACGGGTGCACATAAAGCCGTGGAACTGACGGGCGTTCTCAATCCGTCTGATGTCGACTGAGGGGCAAGCCTCGACAAATTCTCGGACAATGCCCGGCCGATCATCCTTCAATAACTGGAAGGTGCGCGGGAGTGTGGCGACGATCTTTTCCATGCGCTTCTCATGGGAGAAGCATGCCTCGAGCCGCAACGAAGCTTGGTCAATACCCTGCAACCCCTGCTTAAGAGGCCTATTCGCGTCGTCGCCGAAAATGGCGCCGACGCTCGTGAGATACTCAAGCAGATTGATCTGCCGCTCCAACAAGCGAATTGTCATACGGGCCCTCGGATAGCGCGGCGATGCGCGATCGGATGCGTCGCACGTCGTCCAGAATCTCGCCAAATTCATGCAGCCGATCATCGCGCTCGAGCACGACAGTGTCGGGAGCGTGGCGGGTCAACACGCGGTCAAGGAGATCGAGCGCTGCGTCTGGCACCGGATGAGAGTGGGAATCGGCGAGGAAGGGACGCGCGAGAAAATCCTTGCGAACAGCCACGCCCCCCGCGACGTGAACTTCCTTGACGATGCCCGCGGGAACGTCGTCCAAGAACGCGCAGGGATCAAAACCATGATTGTGGGCGTTCAGATAGAGGTTTTCGACGTCAAGCAGCAGCCCGGCGCCGGTTTCTCGGCAGATCAGATTGAGAAACTCGGCATCGGTCAGATCAGACTCCGGCCATTCGAAAAGATAACTGATGTTCTCAAGCAGGAATGGCACGGAGATCCGCGACTGGACTATCCGAACTTTCGCGATGATCGCCTCCGCGACCGCCTCGGTCCTCGGCAGCGGCAGCAAATTGGCCAGGTCGCGGCCAGGAGCACGGGTGAAGGCCAAGTGCTCGCTATAGGCGGGCGCCTGCAGTCGTTCCACCACGGCTGCGACCTTGTCCAGGTATGCGAGATCGAGCGGCACGTCGGTGCCGATTGAAAGCCCGATCCCGTGGGCGGTCAGGGGAATTCGGCCAACCAGGTCGAAAATTGCGGATGCGACGGAGTCGCCGCTGCTCATGCAGTGGTCGACGGTGATCTCAAGCAGATCGAAATGCGCAAGGTTGTCGCGGGTCCAATCGCCGATGGCGGAACGGTAGCCAATGCCGACCGCGGGGGCTGGCTTGAAATGAGTCATCGGGGGAGCGTCGTACGCATGCTGCGGCTTCGGATGGCCAATCGAATAGAACGTTTTCGCGTCTTTACGTCAGATAACATGAATTCAAATCGCATGAATATTGTGGTCAGTGAGACCGGCGGATTGCTCCACCGGCCACAGGTCAAACGTCTGGTCCTATCAAATCCGATCCGGAAACCGGATGATGAAATTCTCCCGGTTCGGCATCTTCACCTTTGGCAGGCTCTGCGCGTCGATCACGTCATTCTCGGCGATGAGCTTGTTGAGCGCAAGAATGTAGGCCGTCACCGCATAGACTTCGTTGTCGGTGAGCGACTTCGGCGCCTGGAAGGGCATCGCCCGTCGGATGAAGTCGAACAGCGTGCTGGCGTGCGGCCAGTAGTTGGCGATGGTCTTGCCGCCATCGAGCGAGGCGCGCGGCGGTCCGCCGACCAGCGCGGCGCTTTGGCCGCCCTTGCCGGCCTCGCCATGACAGGCCGCGCATTTCTGCGCGAAGATGGGAGCGCCTTGCGCGGACGTGCCGCTGCCAGGCGGCAGGCCGGTGCCGTCCGGCATCACGTGCAGGTCCCAGGGCGCCAGCTCCTGCGGCGTGATCGGCTTGCCCAGGTTTGGCCCATCGGCGAAGGCCGCCGTCGCGGCAAGCGCGAGCGCGGCGGCGCAGAGGATCGCCTTACGCGTAGACATGCTTGACCTCCCCTTTGCTGTCGATGGCCCAGCTGGTGGGACCGTTGTAATGCTGGCTCGGGAAGGCGAGCACCGATGGCGGCCGTGAGGTCTGGCCACGATGCGCGATGATCTCCGCCCGCGTCGGCTGCACGTTGCCGGCCTCGTCCCAGGCCCGGCTCTGCAGCACCGCTGGCCCGCCATTCCAGCGCCAAGGCATGCGGAAGCGCGTGAAGGCCTTGGGCAGGATCGGCTCCTGCAGCGCCGCCTCGCCCCAGCTCTTGCCGCCGTCGGCCGACACCATAACCTTGGCGATCCGTCCGGTTCCCGAATAGGCGACGCCGGAGATCTCGTAGTAGCCAGGCTCCTTGAGCGTCAGCCCGGGCGAGGGGCTCGAGATGAACGACTTGACCTCCTGCAGGAAGTAGAACTGGTAGGCCTTGCCGTCCGGAAGCACCTGCGAGTAGGTGCGCGCCTCGTAGTAGCTCATCGCCGGCCCTTCGGTCAGCGTGAGTCTGCGCAGATATTTGACATTCATGTTGCCTTCGTAGCCGGGCAACCACAGCCGCATCGGATAGCCCTGGCCCGGCTGGATGCGCTCGCCGTTCTGATAGAGCGCCACCATGGCGTCTTCCATGCCTTTGCGCAGCGGCACGCTGCGGTGCAGGCGAGGCGAGTCGGCGCCCTCGGCGATGATCCATTTCGCCTTCGGGTCGATGCCGCTCTCCTCCAACAGCGTAGACAGCAGAACGCCGCTCCACTCCGAGCAGGAGGCGAGCCCATGCAGCGCCTGCACGTTGGCCTGGATCGGCTCGTTGGAGAACAAGGGCGCGCTGTTGCCGCCACATTCGACGAAACCGATGCGCGATACCATGGGGTAGCGCGCGAGCGCCTCGAGCGTGAACGCCAGCGGGCGCCGCACCAGCCCATGGATCACCAGGCGATGCTTGTCCGGATCGATGTCCGGCACTCCGCCGTGGCAGATCGTGAAGTGCAATCCGTTGGGCGTGATGATGCCTTGCAGCAGATGATGCGGCGTGCGGGCCCGCGAGTTGCGCGGCACGTTGTCCGGATTGTCGACCGTGCGCACCACGTGCTTCTCGAACCGCGACGCCACCTGGTAGGGCGCGATCACGGCGCCGACTTCATTGCTCCAGGGCCCGTCCACCATCGGCTCGGCGGCGGCTTCGACCGAACTGCCGACGCCGGCAGCGGCCGCGCTGGCGAACATGACGCCGCGGCCAAGGAGCGCGCGCCGATCGATCAGGCCGTTGCCGGCGACCGGAGGAAGTGCGTCAAGCTGAGGACGCTTGGAGATGCTCATGCTGGCCTCCCTGAGGGCCTCCCTGTGCGGGCGTCTTTGCGCGCCCAACACGAAAGAGCTTGCGGTATGCGGAATTGTGCCCTTTCGCCAGGGCGGATGTCCAGGGTCTGCCGCGCCAAGCCGGGGCATGCCAAAAGCAGAGCCGGCGGATCGCTCCGCCGGCTCCTTGACCAATCCCTTCGGATTTTCGTTTCAGATCCGGTCCGGGAAGCGGACGATGAACTTGCCGGCGGTCGGCATCTTTACCTTCGGCAGGCTCTGGGCGTCCATCACGTCGTTCTCGCCGATGATCTTGTTGATCGACAGGATGTAGGCGCTCAGCGCGTAGACCTCGTTGTCGGTCAGCGTCCGCGGCGACACATACGGCATCGAGCGGCGGATGACATCGAACAAGGTCGTTGCGAACTCGTAGTAGGTCACGGTCTTGGGCGTATCGATCTTGTCGAACTTGTGCACGCCGACCATCGGCGAATAGCCCGGCGCCGGCTTCTCGCCCTTCTCGCCGTGGCACGCCGCGCACTTCTGGGCGTAGATCGGCGCGCCTTGCGCCGGCGTGCCGCTGCCGGGCGGCAGGTTGGTGCCGTCAGGAAGCACATCGAGATTCCAAGGCTTGATGTCGGCTTCGGTGATGGTCTTGCCGAGGCCCGGCGTTTCGGCGAGTGCCGCGCCCGCGCCGAACGCGACCGTGAGCGCCAGGGAGAGCAGGAGGTTACGCGTAGACATGTTTGATCTCCCCTTTATTGTCGATGCCCCAACTGGTGATGCTGTTGTAGTGCTGATTGGGAAACGCGAGCGCGTTGGTGACCGGCCTTTCGGTCTGGCCGCGGGCCGCGACAAAGTCCGCGCGCAGCGGCTGCACGTTGCCGGCCTCGTCCCAGGCGCGGCTTTGGATGACGACCGGCTGGCCGTCCCAGCGCCACGGCATGCGGAAGCGGGTGAAGGCCTGCGGATTGATCGGGCCTTGCAGCGCCGCCTCGCCCCAGCTCTTGCCGCCATCGGCCGAGACCATCACCTTGGCGATGCGTCCGGTGCCCGAATAGGCGACGCCGGAGATCTCGTAGTAGCCCGGTCCTTTGAGCGAGTGCCCGAACGAGGGATGGGTGATGAACGACTTGACCTCTTGCAGGAAGTGGAATTTCCATAGCTTCTCGCCAGGCGTGATCTGCGAGTAGGTCTTGGCCTCGTAGAAGCTCATCGCCGGCTGGTCGAGCAGCTTGATCCGGCGCACGTGCTTGATATTCATGTTGCCCTGATAGCCGGGCAGCCATAGCCGCATCGGATAGCCGTTACCGGGCATGATGCGCTCGCCGTTCTGGTAGAGCGCGATCATGGCGTCGTCCAAGCCCTTCTTGACCGGAACGCTGCGATGCAGCGCCAGCGAGTCGGCGCCTTCGGCGAGGAACCACTTCGCCTTCGGGTCGAGGCCGACTTCCTCGAACAAGGTCGACAACAGAACGCCGGTCCACTCCGAGTTGGACACGAGCCCATGGATCGCCTGTGCGGTCGCCTGGATCGGCTCGTTGGAGAACATCGGTGCGCTGTTGCCGCCGCACTCGACGAAGCCCATGCGCGAGACCATCGGGTAGCGCGCCAAGTCCTCGAGCGAGAAGATCTTCGGCTGCCGCACCAGGCCGTGGATCACCAGCCGGTGCTTCTCGGGATCGATATCGGGCAGGCCTGAGTGACAGATCGTGAAGTGCAGGGCCGACGGCGTCACCGTTCCGTGGATGAGGTGGTGCGGCGTGCGCCCGTGCGAGTTGCGGAACTCGTGGTTGGGGTTGCTGAGCGTGCGCACCACGTGGGCTTCGAACCGTGACGGCACCTGCCGCGGCGGCGAGACTGAGCCCATCACCAGGCTCCAGGGGTCGTCCTTCAGCGGCTCTGCTGAGGCGCCGGTGATCGAGGCGCCGCCGGCGGCGGCAGCACCCGCCAGCAGAACTCCGCGCCCGAGCAGCGCGCGGCGATCCAGCAATCCGTTGCCGGCCACCTGCGTGAATGGTGGCGAGCCTTCACCGCGATTTGTGCGATTGCTCATGAATTCCTCCTTGTGATGGCGCTTGATTGCGCCTTTTGGCTTGGCAACTGGACATTAGATTGCTTCAAATCGGCGCCTGGCGCAACGCTGATCACGCGCTCGAGCGAGCTAAAAATGGCCCCTCGGTGCCGCATTGCGACGCAATCTCAGCCCTTGCCGTCGAGCAGCCAGCCGAACTTCTCACGCGCCTTGCGGGCAGTCTCGGGGCTCGGCGTGTTCGAGGGGGCGAACTCCTCGCGCCAGTGCCAGGGCTTGCAGGCATTGACCAGCGCAACCGAGTGCGTGATGTCGCCGGCCTTGCGCCGCTCGGGCGGGATCGCCGGATCGGCGTTGGAATCCCACGAGCCCCTGATGAACTGGATCGACTCGACCGGGTCGGTGCGGGTGATCATGGCCCAGAGCATGTGATCGAGATTGGTCACGTCGACGTCGTCGTCGCACACCACGATGTATTTCGACGCATAGGCTGAGCCGCCGCATTGCGCGGCAATGTGGGCGGCCTGCACCGCGTGTCCGGGATAGCGCTGCGTGATCGAGACGGCGTGCAGCATGCGCGCGGCGCCGACCTCGTGGCACCAAACCTGGTTCACCCCCGGCACCCCGGCATTGACCATGTTCTGCTTGATGATGGCCGAGCGCATCACGGCGCGGTAGCGCGCCATCTCGTCCGGCCCCGCGCCCATCGGCGGCACGCCGAGCAGGATCGGGTCGTTGCGATGGTAGATCGCCTTGATGTCGATGACCGGCATCTGGCGCACGCCGCCGGCGTAATGGCCGGTCCATTCCCCGAACGGGCCTTCCGGGTGCCGCTTGTCGGGCGTGACAAAGCCTTCGAGCACGATCTCGGCGTTTGCCGGGATCGGCAGGCCCGTCACCTTGCCGCGCACCATCTGGGTTGGTCGTCCGCGCATGCCGCCGACGATGTCGAGCTCGAACGTGCCGTAGGGCGCCTCGACGCCGCCATAGAAGAAGGCGATCGGATCGCCGCCGACCACCATCGCGATCGGCATCGGCTCGCCGCGCTTGAAATACTTCTCACGGTGGATCCAGCCGTGATGGCCTTTCGCCATCACCAGGCCCACCGTCTTCTTGTCGTGCACCTGCGCGCGGTAGGCGCCGGCGTTGAGCCAGTTCTCCTCGGGGTCGCGGGTAATGCTGTAGGTGCCGGTGCCGATATAGCGGCCGCCGTCCTTCTCGTGCCAGACCGGGGAGGGGAACTTGGTGACGTCGACATCGTCGCCCATCATGATGTTTTCGAAGATCGGGCCGCTCTCGACGATTTCATGCGGGATGATTTTCGGATCCTTGAGATAGGCCTCGCGATAGGAGTCGGAGAGCTCCCACTTGGTCAGATGATCCGGAAAGCCGAAGGTCATGTTCCGCCTTTTGCCGGCGAACATGTTGAGGAGGACGCGAAAGCCCTTCGGGCAGCCGGGCACGTCCTCGAACACGACGCAGGGGCCGTGCTCCGAGCGCAGAATGGCTTCGGCGGCAAGGCCGATGTCCTCCTGCCAGGTTGCGCCGTGCACGACCTTCACCTCGCCAAGCCGCTCCGCATGGGCGAGCCACTCGCGCAGGTCATCGTAGGCGATGTGCGGGGCGATGTTGCTGAGGCTGGTCATGGATTTCTTGTCCCCCCTTTGAGATCGTTCTGCTTTCTTACGCGCTGGCCTGCCTTTCGCCAAGCCGCGTGCCGCCTCATCGCCAGGTCAGGCCTTGCGGCCTGAGAACCTTGGCGGCTCTGCCGGACGGCGTCGTGCGCCTGGAGTCGCGCGCGATGTGCTCTATTTGAAGGACCTTCATCAGGGCAGACAATCGAGCAAATGACGATCCGTGGTTCAGTCGCCGAATAGTTCAAGCCGCAATCCTGTTTGGTGCACGACCCGCCTGCGACGCGGGCCTGAAGAGAGGCCCAGGGCCATCTTCCTCGCGATGGGGCAGCGCTTCGCTTCCGTCATCGAGTCCAACTTGCTTTGGTCGCCATTCACGGAGGATTTTGAATCCGGCAGATACTTACGATTTCAGAATTGCGCCAACTAGCCGGTTTGTACCCGAGCGCGATGGAACTTTGCCGCTTGAGATGGAACTTTGCCGTTCAATTTGCCGCGGCTGCCACTTTATCGTGATACACGCGCTCGCAGGTTGCGACGACGGTGGTTCCACAACGGGCTTGGGCGGTGGATAACCTCTCACAAGATTGGGAGCGGTAGAGGGTTGACGACGTATTCGATGCGACTCACGTATCAAAACGCCACCAACGTTTGGCGAGGCAAATGCTGGGGCTGGGGTGGCGGTGCTTGCCTTCCGAAGCAAGTTTTAAGTTGAAGGAATGACTCGTTTAGCTCGGCCCGTGCGAGCGATGTGAGTTGGACCTTGCGTTGCCCTCGCGTGTACGTGGTTGGCGTCTAGTTGCTCTTATGTCATCAAGACTCGGGGCCGCGACGGCTCCCCCGGCGGCCCCACTTTTTTTCTTGATGATGCTGGGCTTATTTGAAAGCGGCAGCGACCCTATCGGTGCTGTGCTGCGCGAATCCAAGCGAGCAGCCGGTCCGGCGTGACCGGCAGTTCTGTAATGCGCACGTTCAGTGGCCGTAGCGCGTCTTCGATCGCTGATACGATCGCGGGCGGCGCGCCGATCGTGCCGCTTTCAGCCGCGCCTTTGACGCCCAGCGGATTGAGCGGCGTCGGCGATTCCATGTGATGGATCTCGATTGTCGGCATGCAATCGGACGTCGGCAGGAGATAATCCGCAAACGTCACGGTGAGCGGCTGGCCGGTCTCGTCAAAGCGCATCCATTCATAAAGTGTCATGCCGACGCCGTGCGCGACCCCGCCATGGACTTGGCCCTCGACCATCATCGGATTGATCATGCGGCCGCAGTCGTGCACGACGATGTAGCGCGTCAGCGTCACGCGGCCGGTGTCGGCGTCGACCTCGACCTCCACGACGTGGCTGCCGTTGGTGTACGTGATCGCGGGCGGTTGATAGTCGAACGACGCGGCCAGGCCCGGCGTGATGTTTGCCGGCAGCGAGAAGCCGGCCACGCCACTGAGCGCGTGCGCGATCTGCCCGAGCGTGCGCTTGAGATCGGCGCCTTTGACGCGCACCGTGCCGTCGCTGAGCTCGAGATCGTCGGCAGCGACTTCGAGCATCGCGGCGGCCGCCTGCCGCGCCTTCTCGGCGACCATGCGGGCGGCAAGATGCACGGCGTTGCCGGCGACCACCGCCTGCCGGCTGGCATAGGCGCCGTGCCCGAGCGGGCTTGCCGCGGTGTCGCCGCTGGTGACGTGGATCTCATCCGGACGCACCCCGAAGGCGTCGGCGGCAAGCTGTGCCAGCATCGTATGCGTGCCCTGGCCCTGGGCCGCCGCGCCGGTTGAAACCACGATCTTGCCCGAAGGGCCGATCCGCACCGTGGCGCTTTCGAACGGGCCGCGGCCGGTGCCCTCGACGTAGTTCGACAGCCCGATGCCGATGAGGCGTCCCTCACGTCGTGCCGCCTCGCGCCGCGCCGGAAAGTCGGCGTAGCCCGCGGCCGCGAGCGCGCGCCGCTGGCATTCGGGATAGTCGCCGCTGTCGTAGGTCATCGGCAAGCCGTCGCGGGTGACGACCCGCGTGACGTAAGGCATCTGCTCCGGCCGCACGAGGTTGCGCTGGCGCACCGCCTCGCGGGCGAGGCCAAGCTCGCCGGCGATGCAGTCGAGCAGCCGCTCCATCACGAATGTGCCCTGAGGTCGTCCGGCCCCGCGCGTCGAGGTCGCGGCGACCATGTTGGTGAGGCACGCCGACACTTCGAGCTTCAGGGCCGGCAGGACATAGGGGCCGAGCAGATTGGTGGTGGCGTTTTGCGGCAGCGAGAGGCCCGAGGGCGTGAACGCGCCATGGTCATGGCGAAAGTGTCCGCGGATGGCGAGCAGACGTCCGTGTGAGTCGGCGGCTGCCTCGACTTCCCACTCCTGCACGCGCTCGTGGTTGGTGGCCGTGAAGCTCTCGCGGCGATCCTCCACCCACTTGAGCGGGCGATCGAGCAGGATCGCAGCGGCGGGGATCACCAGCTCCTCCGGATAGAACGGATTCTTCGGCCCGAAGCCGCCGCCGACATCGGGCGCGATCACGCGCACTTGCTGCTCGGTGAGGCCGAGGGCATCAACCAGCACGCGCTTGGCCTTGTGCGGCATCTGAGTGGAGTCCCAGACCGTCAGCAGGTTCTCCAATCGGTCGAAGCGGGCGACCACGCCGCGCGCCTCGATCGAGTGGCCGCCGCCTTTATGCATGCGGAATGTCTGGGCCACGCGATGGGCCGCGCGCGCGAAGGCCGCCTCGACGTCGCCGTAGCCGACGATCCAATGCGCGACGAGATTGTCGGGGCAGTCGAGCCTCGCCTTGGGGGCGCCCGGCTTCAAGCCCTCGCGCGGGTCAAGGACGGCGGGCAGGGGCTCGTAGTCGAGCACAACAAGACTTGCCGCGTCCTCCGCCGTGGCCCGGCTCTCGGCCACGACCAGCGCAACCGGCTCCCCCACGTAGCAAAGCTCGTCGTCGGCGAGATAGCGTGGGTCGACGTGGAACCTGATCGCGGCAACCGGCAGCGCCAGCGGCACCCGGTCGCAGGTCAGATGCGGACGCAGGTCGCGATAGGTCAGGACAGCCCGTACGCCAGGCAACGCACGCGCCTTGTCTGCGTCAATGCGGGCGAGGCGGGCGTGGGCCACCGGGCTGCGAACGAAGCAGGCGTGCAGCAGTCCAGGCAATCCGATGTCGTCGATGAAGCGGCCGGCGCCGCGCAAGAGATTGCTATCTTCGATACGCGTGACGGCGCGGCCCATCCAGGTCCGCGCTGCCTCATCGCCTTTGGACGCTCCGCCAACGTCGGTCACGCGGTCACGGTCCCTGAACCTTCTGGACGATCGGGCCCCACTTGGCGAACTCATCCCGCATATACTGGTCGGACCGCTCCGGTCCATAGCCGAGCATCGGCTCGAAGCCGGATTCGACCAGCTTGGCCTGGAATGCCTTGTCGGCCCATTCGGCCTGGGTCACCTCGTTCAACCGCTCGAGAATGGGTTTCGGCGTGCCGATCGCCGCAAAGATTCCGAAGAAGATCTGCGACACGAAATTGTCGAGTCCCTCTTCATGCGCGGTCGGAATATCCGGCGCGGCGTCGAGCCGCGTGGGCGCGTTGACGGCGAGGATGCGCAGCTTGCCGGAGCGATGCAGGGCGACGACCTGCGACGTGATGTTGGGAAAGATCACGGTGATCTGCCCGCCGAGGAGATCGTTCATGGCGGGCGCGATGCCGCGGTAGGGCACGTGCAGGATGTCGAGGCCGCCGGCCCTCTGCTTGAACAGCTCCGGGGTGATGTGGGTGATCGCGCCGACGCCGCCCGAGCCGTAGGACAGCTTTGCCGGATTGGATCTAGCGTAGGCGATCAGCTCCTTGACGGATTTGATCGGCAGCGACGGGTGCACCGCGATCGAGGTCGAGGTGGTGGCCACGATCGACACCGAGCGGATGTCCTTGAGGGCGTCGTAGGCGCGATTGTTCCCGCCTTCGCGAAGGACGAGCGTGCTGGTGCTGCCGACCAGAAGCAGGTGACCGTCAGCGGGCTGCTGAGCGACATAGTTGAGGGCAATCGACGACCCGCCGCCGGCGCGGTTTTCGATGATGATGGCGCCGAGCGAGGATTTGACCCGGTCGCCCCAGATGCGTCCGATCACGTCGTGCACCCCGCCGGCCGAGGTCGGCACCACGAGATGGATCTGCTTGGCCGGGTAGCTGGACTGAGCGAGGCCCGCGACCGATACCAAGCCGGCGAGTGCCGCCGATCCGCCCGCCACGAAATCACGCCGCCGCATGGTGTTCTCCGCTCCTGTCGCGCACAATTCTACCCGGCCAGATGGACAAATCGAGTCTCCCGCAGTTGAATCCATCTTTCCCCGCGACCTTCAGCACAGTGAAAGCCCCGAATGATCGACGCCACCCATGACCCGCGCCGTCAGAGCTGGGTCGAAAGCGCCAACGGGCACCCGGACTTTCCCATCCAGAACCTGCCTTTCGTCAGCTTCAGCGCTGGTGGCGGAAAGCCACGCGGCGGCGTCGCCATCGGTGAGGAGATATTCGATCTCGGACAGGCCTGTGCCGCCGGGCTGTTTAGCGCAGATGCGGCCGACGCAGCCGAGGCGGCTGCCGGTCCGGCGCTCAACCCGCTGTTTGCCCTGGGGAGCCGAGCGCGCCGGGCGTTACGCGCCGCCTTGTCTGACCTGCTCGCCGCCGATGGCCCTGCCCGCGCGCGCATCGAGCCGATGCGGCCGGTGCTGCTGCACAAGGCCGCCGACTGCCGGCTGCATCTGCCTGCCCGGGTGGGCGACTACACCGATTTCTTCGCCGGCATCCATCATGCGACCAACACCGGCGGCATGCTGCGGCCGGACAATCCGCTCCTGCCGAACTACAAGCACATGCCGATCGGATACCACGGCCGCGCCTCCTCGGTCGTGGCCTCGGGCGCGCCCATTCAACGGCCGAGCGGGCAACGCAAGCCGGCCTCGGAAACGGTGCCGACATTCGGGCCGTCGCGCAACCTCGACTATGAGCTTGAGCTCGGAGTCTTCCTCGGCCCCGGCAACCCGCGCGGCGCTCCGATCCCGATTGCCGAAGCCGAGGAGCACATCGCCGGCTTCTGCCTCCTCAACGACTGGTCGGCGCGCGACATCCAGGCCTGGGAGTATCAGCCGCTCGGACCGTTCCTGGCGAAAAGCTTCGCCACCACGATCTCGCCTTACGTGGTGACGCCGGAGGCGCTGGCGCCGTTCCGCGTCCCGCAGGCGGAGCGTCCGGCCGGCGACCCGCGCCCGCTGGACTATCTCATGAGCCTGGAGCCGGACGCTGCGTTCGACATTACGCTCGAGGTGCTGATTCACACCCCCGGCTTGAAGGCCGAGGGCAAGCCGCCGCAACGCCTGGCGCTGAGCAACGCACGGCATCTCTATTGGACCGTGAGCCAGATGATTGCGCATCACGCCTGCGGCGGCTGCAATCTCGAGGCTGGCGATCTCATCGGCACCGGCACCATCTCGGCGCCGACGGCCGACGGCCTGGGCAGCCTCTTGGAGCTCACGCAAGGCGGACGCAAGCCGGTCGCGCTCGCTTCCGGCGAAACCCGCCGGTTTCTGGAGGATGGCGATGAGGTGATCATGCGCGCGTCCTGCACGCGCACGGGCTTTGTGTCGATCGGGTTCGGCGAATGCCGCGGCACGATCGTGCCCGAACTCGGACGAGCGGCTATTTGAACGACACACTATCCCCGTCATGGCCGGGCCTGTCCCGGCCATCCACGTCTCTAGATAGATCTATGTAGTTCTAAAGACGTGGATGCCCGCGACATTAGCGCGTTCACGCGCGTCTTCGTCGCGCTATGCGCGGGCATGACGAGTTGAGAGGCTGCATATTTGTCTCACTTCACAAACTGGTCGGTGAAGAAACCGTCGTAGGACTTGAGCGTCTCGTCCGGCTTCAAGAGCCCGGCCTCGACGTTGAAACGTTCCGCCTTTTCGAACGCGTCCGCCGTGAGGCGCAGGTCACGCGGCGTTATCTTGCGGATGTCCTCGAACGCGACCGCAAGCTGCCGCTCGTCGAGCTGCGGAAAGCGCTTCTTGAGCAACGCCAGCGCCTCGCTCGGACGATCGAACATGATCCCAGCCGCCTCGCGGAATGTGCGGCCGACGCCCTCGCATAGCGCCTTGCGCTTGGCGCAGGTGTCGGGCTTGGTGGCAACGAGCGTGTTGGCGAACGGCGACAGCTCGGCCGGATCGCCGTCCGGGCCGCTTGCAATCATCACCGCCTCGCCGTCGAGCAGCGGCTTCTGCACCCAGGGCGGCGCCATCGCGAAGCCGTCGACCTGCCTGGTCTGCAGCGCGGCCAGCATGGTGGGCGGCTGCAACACCGCAATGCGGATCTCCTCCGGGTCGAAGCCCGCGCGTTTGGCGATGTAGCGCACGTAGGCGTGGATGACGGAATTGATGGCGTCGACCGCGATGGTGCGGCCGCGCAACGCCGCCACGCGCTGCTCCATCGGCGCCTTTGGGTCAAAGCCCGCCGCCAGGTCCTTGCGCAGGACGACCTGCACGCTCGGCCGGTTGATGGTCCCGACAATGCCGATCAGGGGCTGCCCGCGCGCCGCCGCCCGCGTGATCGCGCTGCCGGACGACTGGGTGAAGTCGGCGCTGCCGGAGATCACCGCATTCATCGCGCCGATGCCGGAAATCTGCACGGTCTTGATGCGGACACCGTGCTTCTCCCAGAGATTGAGATCGTCGGCGAGATAGCCGAGGCTGAAGGCGAGGCCGACGACCGGCACCGCCATCACGCCGTCTTCGAGCTTGCCCTGCTGCGCGCACAGTGGCGCTACGCCAACCGCTGCCGCAACGACGAAGCTTCCGATCAGCATAAGCTTGTCGCGCATCGGCATTCCTCCATCCCAGCGCTTGTAGGGTGGGCAAAGGCGCAGGCACGATCATTCCTTACGACTGAGTCTCTCGTGCGCCGTGCCCACCAGCGACTTGTGCCGCTCGCCTCGACTCGGCTGGTGGGCACGGCGCATGACTAAGTGTTGCCGTATGGAAAGGCCGCGCTAGCGCCTTTGCCCACCCTACAATCGTTTGTTGCTATCCAAAGCCAGTGAAGACACGTTTATCGCAGCAAGTCCCCCAGAATCTCCTGCGCGTAGGCAACGACATCGGCCGGCGTATTGGCGATCTGGTCGGCGATCACCTGCGAGTCTTCGCCGGTCATCGCACTGATGTCCATCTTGGCCTTGTCGGCCTCGGCGAGGAATTGCGGGTCCTTCATGGTGGCGTCGAAGGCGCGGCGCAGCGCGGTGACCCGTTCGGCCGGCACGCCCGGCGTGGTGACGAGCGCGCGCGAGATCGCGGTTTCGGCCGAGACGAACGTCATCAGCTTGCGGTCACGGTCGTTGCTGGCGAGCTCGATGAGCAGGGGTACGTCGGCAAGCTCGGGATCGCGCTTGAGGCCGACCTGCGCCAGAATGAAGATCCTCTTCTCCGAGAGCCACTGCGGCTTGGTCGATTTCCAGGAGGCCCACGAGTTCGAGCCGCGCCCGAGCACTTCGCCGCGCTCCATCGCGATGTTGACCTCGTTGCCGCCCGGGTAACCGGTGACGATCCTGAACTTCATGCCGGCGAGCTTGTTGAGGAGGGTGGCGTAGATCACGCCCGCGGTGCCCTTCGGCGCGCCGACGACAAGCTCCTTGGTCTTCACCTCTTCGATCTTGGTGATGCCGGAGGTGTGCCAGGAGTTGATCACGTTCGGCGTGCTGGTGGTGTTGCCGATCCAGCGGAACTGGCGCGTATCGAACTCGATGCCCGGCAGGTGCATCGCCTGCGACGCCATCATGTTGGTCATGATCATGTGGACGGTGGTGCCGTCCTTGGGGGCGATCGCGGCCATGTAGTTGGCCGCCTTGATGCCGCCGGCGCCCGGCATGTTCTGCGCCACGATCGTGGGCTCGCCCGGGATATGGCGGCCCAGATGGCGCGCGATCAGCCGCCCGCGGAAGTCGTAGTCGTTGCCGGCGGAGGTCCCCACCACAAGGTTGATCGTCTTGCCGCGGTAGAAGTCCGCCACCGGGTCGGCCTGTGCGGGCGATGCGGAGAATCCGGCAAGCAGGGCAAGCGATGCGATCGTCGAGGCCAATCGGGCAGGGCTGGCGATCATGGCGCGCTCCTCGATGTCTTGGGAGTTTCTGTCGGCGCAATGGGGGCGCGCACGACCGGAAAGCCCGCATGCTAGGGGAGATTGCCCGCATTGGAAACTCGTTTGTCACCGATATTGCATGTCTGTTATGGATGGGGCGAAAGGTCGCGCCGACGGGGCAAGGTGGACAAGGAATATCGATGACAGTTCCGCTTGTGGACCTGGACAAATTTCGACTCCGGCGTTTTGTCGATCGCTTGCAGGAATTGGATGAGGTCGAGATCCACCCTGAGCCGGTCGATCTCGCCGATATCAGTGCCATCATCGAAGCGTCGCCGAAAGCGACCTTGTTCAAGAATGCCGGGCGGTTTGAGATCGTCGGCGCAGTCGGCGGCAGCCGCCGGCGCCTGGCGGCTGCCTTCGGCTTGTCTGACCTGCGCGCGCTTGCCACCGAGTACACGCGCCGGATGCAGAACCCACAGAAGGCCTTCGAGATTCCGCAGGGCGAAGCGCCGGTGCAGCAGGTGGTGCTCACCGGCGACGCCATCGACCTTATGCGGCTG
>Ga0209797_10000247_pt1 | contig 26113 bp, 31 predicted proteins | sample DOMMetBare3Fresh_2_FD_187472 | JGI IMG/M metagenome (GOLD analysis project Ga0209797, IMG submission 187472) | Wetland sediment microbial communities from St. Louis River estuary, USA, under dissolved organic matter induced mercury methylation -... | ecosystem: Environmental > Aquatic >... | reverse complement strand
TCTCGCTGCTGATCAACACCCAGATCGCCTCGCACGTCTCGGTGGGCGCCGTGTCGTGGCTGACCTATGCCGACCGGCTGATGGAGTTCCCCCCCGCGTTGCTGGGCGTTGCGCTGGGCGTGGTGCTGCTGCCGCAGCTGTCGGCCGCGCAGGCGCGCGAGGAGGCCGGGGTCTATTCCGGCCTGCTCGACTGGGGCCTGCGCCTGGTCGTGCTGCTCGCATTGCCGTGCGCGGTCGCGTTGTTCGTCTTTCCGCAACCGCTGGTGGCCGTGCTGTACCACTACGGTGCGTTCAGCGCGCGCGACGTGCATCAGACCGTGATCGCGCTGATGGGCTACGGCGTCGGGCTGATGGGGCTGGTCGCGATCAAGATCCTCGCACCCGGCTTCTACGCAAGGCAGGACATCCGCACCCCGGTCAAGATCGCGATCGTCGTGCTCATCGCCACCCAGGCGATGAACCTGGTCCTGGTGCCGTGGCTCGGTCATGCCGGTCTGGCCCTGTCGATCGGCCTGGGTGCCCTGGTCAATGCCGCGTGGCTGCTCGCGGGGCTGCGCCAGCGCGGCGTCTACACGCCTTCGGCCGGTTGGACGGGATTCCTGCTGCGCGTGCTGGGCGCCAGCGCGGCGCTCGGCGCGTTGCTCGCCTGGGCGGCTCGGCACTTCGACTGGATCGGCCTGGGCGGCGCGCAATGGGCCACGCGCGCCGGCCTGCTCGCGGCCGTGCTGCTGGGCGTGGCCATCGTGTACTTCGCGCTGCTGATGGCAGCCGGCCTGCGTCCGGCGCAGTTCATGCGCCGGGGCTGACCTACACTGGTTCCCGGTATGTCTTCGCTCCGCTTCGACGTCGCACCCACACCCCTCGAGTACTTTGCCGCGCTGGTGGCTGACGACGCGCATTTCTCGCAACTTGAGGCCGCGGTGGCCGTGGCGCAGGACGACAAGCCCGATCTCGATGTGCAAGGCGTGCTGGCCGAGATCGATGGGCTCGCCGCGAACCTCAAGCAGCGCATCGCCGCCGACACTGCCCCGCTGCCGCGGTTGCGGTACCTGAACCGCTACTTCTTCCAGGAGCTCGGTTTCGCCGGCAACGTCAACGACTACTACGACCCGGCCAACAGCTACCTGCACCGCGTGCTGGCCACGCGGCGCGGCATCCCGATCACGCTCGCGTTGCTGTACATCGAGATCGCGCAGCAGATCGGGCTCGAGGCGCGCGGGGTGTCGTTCCCCGGCCATTTCCTCATCAAGATCAAGATGCCTCAGGGCGAAGTGCTGATCGACCCGTTCAACGGGCGCTCGCTGTCGCGCGACGATCTGGAGGAGCGCATCGCACCGTACCGGCGCCGCCATGGCCTGCCGACCGAATCGGAGCTGCCGCTGGGCCTGTTCCTGCAGTCGGCCCCCGGCCGCGCCGTGCTCGCGCGCCTGCTGCGCAACCTGAAGGAGATCCACCGCAGCGCGGAGGACTGGTCGCGCCTGCATGCGGTGATGCAGCGCCTCGTGCTGCTGCTGCCCGATGACTGGGAAGAGCGGCGCGACCGCGGCCTCGTGCGCGCCGAACTCGGTGACGCCGAGGGCGCGTTGCAGGACCTGAGCGCCTACCTCGAGCACTGCCCGGGGGCCGACGACGCACGGGCCATCGATGAACGCATCGGCGAGTTGCGCGCGGCCGGCCGGCCGCTGCTGCATTGAGTCGCGCGCGCTCCGACGGTCGATGGCACTGACCCCCGCCCAGCGTCGAAGCCTGGCCTGGTGCGCCGTCGGGCTGGCTGCCGCGCTGGTGCTGTGGTTGCTCGCGCCGGTGCTTACGCCGTTCGTCGTGGCCGCGGTGCTGGCCTACGCATTGCATCCAGCGGTCGAGGCCCTCGCGGCGCGACGCGTGCCGCGGATGGCCGCCGTCGTGCTGGTCGAGGTGCTGGCCATCGTCGCTCTGCTCGCCCTGGTGCTGCTGCTGGTGCCTGTCATCGCCAAGGAGGTGCCGCTGCTGCGCGAGCAGATCCCGTTGATGGCCGAGCGCCTGAACCAGCGGCTCGCACCCTGGCTCGCGCAGTTCGGCCTTCACGTGTCGCTCGACAGCGCGAGCATCAAGGCCTTCGTGCTCAAGGTGCTGGACGCCAACCTCGAGGACTGGGCCTCCGCGGCGCTCAGCTCGGCGCGCATCGGCGGCAGCATGCTGCTGGCCTTCGTCGGCAACGCGTTCCTGATGCCGGTCGTGCTGTTCTACCTGCTGATCGACTGGCCGCGTTCGGTCGAACGCGTGCAGGCCCTGGTGCCGCCGCACCAGCGCGAGCGCGTGCTCGGTTTCCTCGCGGAGTGCGACGCCGTGCTCGGCCAGTACCTGAGGGGGCAGTTGATCGTCATGGCGGTGCTCGCGGTCTATTACAGCGCTGCGCTCGCGATCGCCGGCTTCGACCTGGCGCTGCCGGTGGGCGTGTTCACGGGGCTGGCCGTGTTCATCCCGTACCTGGGCTTCAGCCTGGGCCTGGCACTCGCGATGCTGGCCGGGGTGCTGCAGTTCGGTGGCTGGTACGGTGTGATCGCGGTAGCGCTCGTGTACGGCGTCGGGCAGCTGGCCGAGAGCCTCGTGCTGACACCGCGCCTGGTCGGCGAGCGCATCGGCCTGAACCCGCTGGCCGTGATCTTCGCGCTGCTGGCTTTCGGCCATCTGTTCGGCTTCATCGGTGTGCTGGTGGCCTTGCCGGTGAGCGCACTGTTGCTGGTCGCGCTGCGCCGCGCGCGGACGGCCTATCTGGGCAGCCGCCTGTACCAGGGTTGAACCCGATGACGCTGCGGCAGATTCCTCTGGCCATCGTGGCGGCGCCCACGATGAGCCTGGACACGTTCGTGCCGGGCCCGGCCACGGCCAACGCCGCCGCGCTGGCGCACCTTCGCGCGATGCCGCAGCAGCCCGGCGCGCCGGTCTACCTGTGGGGCGCCAGCGGCAGCGGCAAGACGCACCTGCTGCGCGCATTGACCAGCGCATGGCAGGCGCAGGGCGCGCGCGCCGCCTGGTTCGACGCTGCGAGCGCCTTGCCCTGGACGCTGGAGGGGCAGACGTCGCTGGTCGTGCTCGATGGTGCCGAGTCGCTCGACGCCGCGCAGCAGCACGCGGCCTTCGCGCTGTTCATCGATGCGGTCTCGGCGGGTGCGCAGTGGGCGGCGGCCGGCAGCGTGCCGCCGGTGGATCTGCCGCTGCGTGATGACTTGCGCACGCGCCTGGCCTGGGGGCATGTGTTCGCGCTCGAGGCTCTGGGCGAAAACGATGCGCGTGCCGTGCTGCGCCGCGAGGCCGACCGGCGCGGCATCTTCCTGTCCGACGAAGTCATGGGTTATCTGCTGACCCGGTTCTCGCGCGACCTGAAGCATCTGATGGCGCTGCTGGACCGGCTCGACGAGTTCGCCTTGTCTGAAAAGCGCGCAATCACCGTGCCGCTGCTCAAGCGCATGTTCGAGCAAGAGGGCGCCACGCTTTGAACCTTACGCTGTTCGATCTCGATGGCACGCTGCTACCCACCGATTCGGACCATGCGTTCGGCGAGTTCCTCGTGCGTGCCGGTTGGGCCGATGGCCACGAATACCGGCGTCGCAACGACGCCTTCTATGCCGACTATCAAGCCGGCCGGCTCGACCTGGCGGCGTACATCGAATTTGCGACCGCGCCGTGGCGCCAGCGTCCGACGAACGAGGCGCTGGCCGTGCGCCAGCGGTTCGTCGACGAGGTGATCCGGCCCGCTGTGCGTGACAGCGCCATCGCGCTGGTGCGACGCCACCAGAGCGCGGGCGACACGACAGCCATCGTGACCTCGACCAACGAGTTCATCACGCGTCCGATCGCAGACCTGTTCGGCGTGCCGGACCTGATCGCGCTCGAACTGGAACGCGACGCCGACGGCCGTGCCACCGGTCGCATCCGCGGCGTGCCCTCGTCCCGCGAGGGCAAGGTGACGCGGGTGGAACAATGGCTGGCGACTGCCCGCCGCACGGCGGCTGACTTCGAGCGCATCACCGTGTACGGGGACTCGACCAACGACCTGCCTCTGCTGGAGTGGTGCACCCACCCGGTGGCCACCAACCCGGGCCCTGCACTGGCCGCAATCGCGGCCCAGCGCGGTTGGCCGGTGCTGAACCTGTTTTCCACGAATCCATGATCCGAAAACTCATCGACAAACTGCTCGGCAAGCCGGCCGCGAAGACAAGCAAGAGCCCCATTCCCCTGGGCAAGCGCATGGAGATCCCGGCTGCCGAACACGGCATCGATCCGGCGTTGCTCGACGAACGTGCCGTGCGTGTCGTGCGCACGCTGCAGGACGCGGGGCACGTGGCTTACATCGTCGGCGGTGCGGTGCGCGACCTGCTGGTGGGGCGGCGGCCGAAGGATTTCGACGTCGCCACCGACGCCACGCCGGAGCAGGTCAAGGCGCTGTTTCGTCGTGCCTTCATCATCGGCCGGCGCTTCCGCATCGTGCACGTGATCTTCGGCCGCGGACGCGACCACGAGGTGGTCGAGGTGTCGACCTTCCGCGCCTATCTGGAAGCCGACCAGGCCGAGCAGGTGGAGGGCAACGAGAAGAGTTCGCGGGGCGAGCTGGCCGGCAAGTCGCATGTGGTCGATGTCAGCGGCCGTGTGCTGCGTGACAACGTCTGGGGGCCGCAGATCGAGGATGCCGCGCGGCGCGACTTCACGATCAACGCGATGTACTACGACCCGGTGACCCAAGTCGTCGTCGACTATCACCACGGGCTGAGGGACCTGAAGAAGCGCACGCTGCGCATGATCGGGGACCCGGCCACGCGCTACCGCGAGGACCCGGTGCGCCTGGTGCGTGCGGTGCGCTTCGCGGCCAAGCTGGGCTTCGACATCGATCCCGCGACGCGGCGCCCGATGGCCGAAACCGCCGCGCTGCTCGAGGCTGTTCCCCAGTCGCGCCTGTTTGACGAGATGATCAAGCTGCTGCAGACCGGGCATGCGCTGGCCAGCGTGGCCGAGCTGCGCAAGCACGGCCTTGGCGAGCTGTTCCCGTTGCTCGCGCCCTTGATGGGCGATGGCGTCAAGCACAAGAACCAGCATGTTCAGTTCGTCGAGAGCGCGCTTGCCGATACCGATGCGCGTGTCGCCGAGGACCGCGCCGTGGTGCCGAGCTACCTGCTGGCTTGCCTGCTGTGGCACGAGGTGCGTGAACGCTGGCAGCAGGCGAGAGCCGGAGGTGTTCATCCGGTGCCCGCGCTCCAGTCGGCGATCGACGCGGTATTCGACGCGCGCATCGGCGACATCTCCGGCCGCGGCAAGCTCGCTGCCGACATGCGCGAGATCTGGCTGATGCAGCCGCGCTTCGAGCGGCGCAGCGGTGCCGGCCCGCACTCGCTGATCGAGCAGCCGCGCTACCGGGCCGCATTCGACTTCCTGCGCTTGCGTGCCGATTGCGGCGAGGTCGATCCCGAGCTCGCCGACTGGTGGGAGGACTTCGCGCTGGGGTCCGCCGAGGAGCGCGATGCCCTGATCGCGGCGGTGCGCGAGTCGCATCGCGGCACGCCACGCCGCGCGCCCGTGCGGGAGGGTCCGCACCCGGCGAATGCCCCGCCCGACGCCGTGCGGGCAGAGCCTTCCGACGCGAGCTCGGACGGCGGCGCACCGCGCAAGCGCCGGCGTCGCCGGCGCCGGTCGGGCGGCGGCGACGCCGGGCCGGCGCCGGCCGGCGAGGCGGCGGCGTGAGCAATGCGACCGGCGAGCGCGTGTTCGTCGGCCTCGGTGCGAACCTCGGCGATGCGGCGGCCACGGTGCGCGTTGCGCTCGATGCCGTCGCCGCGCTGCCGGGCACGCGCTGCGTGCGGCGCTCGAGCCTGTACCGCTCGGCGCCCGTGCAGGCCTCGGGGCCCGACTATGTCAACGCCGTGATGGAGCTGCGCACGGCCCTCGAGCCCGCGGCCTTGCTGAAGGCGCTGCGGGGGATCGAACAGGAGTTCGGCCGCCAACGGCCATACCTCAACGCGCCGCGCACGCTCGACCTGGACCTGCTCGCCTATGGCGACCGGCGCATCGACTCGCCCGACCTCACGCTGCCGCATCCGCGCATGCACGAGCGCGCCTTCGTGCTGGTTCCACTGGCCGAGATCGCGCCCGAGCTGGCCTGGCCCCGGGTGACAGGCCAGATCGTGGAGCGGATCGGGCCTTGAGACCGGCTGGCGGTGCCGATGCGCACGATCGTGTGTGCCCGGTGCCCGCATACACTGCGCGCGGTGACGATTCAATGACAGTCGTTTGACTGGCGCCCGGAGGAACGATGCTGTTTGGCAAGCTGCTGCCGCGCGAAGGCAACTTCTTCGAGCTGTTCAACCAGCATGGAGCGCACATCGCCGAGGGCTCGAAGGCCTTCGTCGCGATGATCCACAGCTACGCCGACCCCGTGGTGCGCCAGAAGCACGCCGATGCGGTGGACCATGCCGAGCGACAGGCCGACAAGATCACCGCCGAGGTCAACCGGCTGCTGCACAAGACCTTCATCACGCCGATCGACCGCGAGCAGATCCACGGCCTGATCAACACGATGGACGACGTGCTCGACCTGGTGCAGGACTCGACCGAGACCATGTCGCTGTACGACGTGCGCGAGATCACGCCCGAGGTGCTTCGCCTGGCCGAGCTGTCGGCCAAGTGCTGCGAACGCGTCGCGCACGTGGTCACGCTGCTGCCGCGCATCGGCCAGGCCGAGGTGATGGAGGCGGCGCTCAAGACCTGCGAGGAGATCGATCAGCTCGAGAGCGATGCCGACCGAGTGATGCGCGCGGCGATGAGCCGTCTGTTCCGCGAGCAGGACGACGTGCGTGAGTTGATCAAGTTGAAGACGATCTACGAGCAGCTCGAGTCGATCACCGACCGCTGCGAGGACGTGGCCAACCTGATCGAGGGCGTGGTCCTCGAGAATTCATGATCTTCCCCGAAGCGGCTGCGCCGCTTCCCCGCAAGGGCGGAGCGCTGGAGGACCGGCGGAGCCGGATGCGTGGCGGTCGCTTGGCCGGGCCTCGGGTGCGCACGCGCAGCGCGCTGGCATGCAAGGGCTGCTGCTGAGATGGCGTCGGTCCAGGTCGCGTTCTGGGTGATCGCCGTGCTGGTGCTGCTGGCGATCGCGTTCGACTTCATGAACGGCTTCCACGACGCGGCGAACTCGATCGCCACCGTGGTGTCCACCGGAGTGCTCAAGCCGCAGCAGGCGGTTCTGTTCGCTGCGTTCTTCAACTTCGTCGCTCTGTTCGTGTTCCAGCTCAAGGTGGCCGCCACGGTGGGCAAGGGCATCGTCGAGCCCGGCGTGGTCGACCACTACGTGGTGTTCGGCGCGCTGGTGGGCGCGATCGCATGGAACGTGGTCACCTGGTGGTACGGCATTCCCTCGTCGAGCTCGCACGCGCTGATCGGCGGCATCGTCGGCGCCACGATGACCAAGGTCGGCGCCGGCGGCCTGATCGGCGAGGGCGTGTGGAAGACGCTGGCCTTCATCATCGTCTCGCCAACCCTGGGCTTCGTTCTCGGCTCGCTGCTGATGGTGCTGGTTTCGTGGATCTGCCGCGGCATGCGGCCCCAGCGCGTGGACTCGACCTTTCGCCGCCTGCAACTGGTCTCGGCCGGGCTGTACAGCCTGGGCCACGGCGGAAACGACGCGCAGAAGACGATCGGCATCATCTGGATGCTTCTGATCGCCACGGGTCACGCGAACGCAGCCGACTCGATGCCGCCTGCCTGGGTGATCTGGTCGTGCTACATCGCCATTGCGGCGGGCACGATGTTCGGCGGCTGGCGCATCGTCAAGACGATGGGCCAGCGCATCACCAAGCTCAAGCCGGTGAGCGGGTTCTGCGCCGAGACGGGCGGCGCGGTGACCCTGTTCGTCGCCAGCGGGCTGGGCATTCCGGTGTCGACCACCCACACCATCACCGGCGCCATCGTCGGGGTCGGCTCCACGCGCAGTGTCTCGTCGGTGCGCTGGGGTGTGGCGGGCAACATCGTCTGGGCCTGGGTCTTCACGATCCCGGCGTCGGCGCTGATCGCCGCGGCCGGCTACGGCCTGGGCAGGCTCTTGCTCTGATCGGCGCGCGCCCGATCGATCTGCCACTCGAAGAAGCGCTGGCCGGCGAAGGCGATCGTCGCCATCAGCGCCGTCGCGCCGATCACAAGCGCAGCGATCGCGCCAAGCACCGGGCCCCAGCCCGTCGGTCGCGGCGCTGCGCCCGGGTCGTGGCGCGCCGCCCAGCGCTCGTCACTCGTCAGGCCGTAGACGATCGCGACCAGCGAGGCTTGCGCCACCATCAGGCCCAGCAGGGGCAGCAACAGCCATGCCAGCCGGTCGTCCTGGCCCAGCGCCTGCACGCGCAGCACGCCGTACAGCCCTGCCAGCGTGGGCCAGGGGTGCAGCCAGGCCCAGCGATCGCGTGCGCCATGAAGGTAGAACCGATGCAGCCCGAGGCTGCCTCCCGCAAGCGCCAGCCAGGTCGCCAGTGTCTTCGAGCGCGGCGCACTCATCAGGCGCCGTCCGGCGGCGTTGCGCGGCCCGTGCCCAGCGGTCTTTGCATGATCACGACGTCCAGCCACCGGTCGAACTTCCAACCGGCCGACTGCAGCACGCCGGCATGCTCGAAGCCGCAGGCGCGATGCACGCCGATCGACCCGGCGTTGGCCGAATCGCCGATCACCGCGAGCATCTGGCGTGCGCCCCGCGCCTCGCATTGCGCCAGCAACTCGGCCAGCAGCACGCGCCCGATGCCCTGGCCGCGTACCGACGCATCGAGGTAGATCGAGTCCTCGAGGCAGAACCGGTAGGCCGGGCGCGGCCGGAAAGGGTTGGCGCAGGCATAACCCAGCACCCGGGCGTCGCGCTCGGCCACCAGCCAAGGCAGGCCCCGGAACGTCACCTCGGCGCATCTGCGCGCCACTTCGGCCTCGTCGGGCGCATCGGTTTCGAAGGTGGCGTTGCTGTGTGCCACCGCATGGCCGTAGATTCGCGTGAGCGCGGGAATGTCGGCGTCGCGGCAGGGCCGCACGAGCAATGGCTGCGTCATGGAGCGGCGAAGTTTATAATCACCGGTTTTCGGCGACGGCCGGTCGGGTGACTGGCGTATCTACGGCGTCCGAGCAAGTTGACCTCCGATCCGGCCGGCCGCGCGTGTCCCGCGGTGGGTGGACGGCACCGAGACCCGAGGAAAGATTCAGCATGGTCGTGATCCGTCTGGCCCGTGGTGGCGCCAAGAAGCGCCCCTTCTACAACATCGTCGTTGCCGATTCGCGCGAGCGGCGCGACGGCCGCTTCATCGAGCGGGTGGGCTTCTACAACCCGATGGCCGCAGGCGGCGAGCAGCCCTTGCGCGTGGCCACCGATCGCATCGCCCACTGGGCGGGCGTGGGCGCGCAGTTGTCGCCCACCGTGGCGCGGCTCGTCGAACAGGCCAAGAAGGCCGCCGCCTGAGCGGCGGCGCCGACCCGCCACCCCAGCCCGGGGCCACGTCGGCGGCGTCGTGACGATGTCCTCGGCCCGTCCCGTCGAACCCGATCTAGAGTTCCCCGCCGACGCGATCGAGGTCGGCCGGGTCGCAGGGGCCTGGGGCATCAAGGGCTGGATCAAGGTGCAACCCTACGCCGAAGACCCGCAGGCCCTGTTCTCCTCGAGGCGCTGGTTCCTGCGCCCGCCCGAAGGTCCGGGCGCCGCACCTGCGATGCCGGCGCTGTTGCGCATCGCGGACTCGCGCACGCACGGCGCGCTGGTGGTCGCCGCGGCGCAGGAAGTGCCCGACCGCGATGCAGCCGAGGCGCTCCGGGGTGCGCGCATCTTCGTCTCGCGAGCGAGCTTTCCCACGGCCGACGATGACGAGTATTACTGGGTCGATCTGCTGGGCTGCGAGGTGATCAACCGCGAAGGGCAGTCCCTGGGCCGCGTCAGCGAACTCACCGACACCGGCGTGCACAGCGTGCTGCACGTCCAGCCCAGCGAGGGAGACGAACGGCTGATCCCCTTCGTGCTGGCCTACGTCGACGACGTCGATCTCGGCGCACGCCGCATCCGTGTCGATTGGGGCCTGGATTTCTGATGCGTTGGGACGTCATCACACTCTTTCCGGAGTTGTTCGCTCCGTTCCTCTACCTGGGTGTGACCCGGCGAGCCTTCGAGACGCGCGCGGTCGACGTTCGGCTGTGGCCGCTGCGCGATCACGGCGAGGGCAGCCACCAGCGCGTGGACGATCGTCCCTTCGGCGGCGGGCCGGGCATGGTGCTGCTGGCCGAGCCGCTCGAGCGCGCGCTGGCGGCGGCAAAGGCCGACCGCGGCGAGACGGCGCCCGCCGTGGTGCATTTCACTCCGACCGGCCGGCGAATGGATCAACCGCTCGTGCGCGAGTTCGCTGCGGGGCCCGGCGCCGTGGTGGTGTGCGGACGCTACGAGGGCATCGACCAACGCTTCGTCGACCGGCACGTCACGCTGGAGCTGAGCCTAGGCGATTTCATCCTGTCTGGCGGCGAACTCGCCGCGCTGGCCCTGTTCGATGCCGTGGCCCGGCTTCAGGCCGGCGTGCTGGGTGACGCTCAGTCGCACGAGCAGGACAGCTTCGGCGAGCAGGGGCTGCTCGATTGCCCGCACTACAGCCGACCGGAGGTGCTGGCCGACGGCTCGGCGGTACCCGCGGTGCTGTTGTCGGGCCATCACGCGGCTGTCGCGCGTTGGCGGCGTGAACGCTCGCTCGAACTGACTGCGAGGCGGCGCCCCGACCTGATCGCGGCCGCGCGCGCCGCCGGGCACCTTGGTGCGGGCGACGAGGCGTTCCTGAGGTCGCTCGGGCTATAATTCCATCCTTTCGATCCTCTGCCGGGCCACAGTGCACCCTCGAGTGCACGTATTCCATCCCACCGCCGGCACGATCGCTCGGAGAACCACCGTGGACCTGATCCAGACCCTCGAGAAAGAGGAAATCGCCCGCATGGGCAAGAAGATCCCCGACTTCGCCCCCGGCGACACGGTGATCGTCAACGTCAACGTCGTCGAAGGCACCCGCAAGCGCGTGCAGGCCTACGAGGGCGTCGTGATCGCCAAGCGCAACCGCGGCCTGAACAGCTCGTTCATCGTGCGCAAGGTGTCCAGCGGCGAGGGCGTCGAACGCACTTTCCAGCTGTACAGCCCGCTGATCTCGGGCATCGAGGTCAAGCGCCGCGGCGATGTGCGTCGTGCAAAGCTGTACTTCCTGCGCGATCGCTCGGGCAAGTCCGCGCGCATCAAGGCCAAGCTCGCCTGAAGCGCGCATCGAGACTTGGCGAAAGGCCGCCCTCGGGGCGGCCTTGCACTTTCTGGCCTATGCTGGACAGCGTCCCATGTCGTCGACCCACCGCCCGCCGATCCTGAACCCGCGCATCGTGCCGGTGCTGGGGCGCGACGAGCACCTGCCCCCGGTGGCCGCCGAGCGCCTGACCGCGCAGGCACTGCGCCAGCGATTCGCGGCGCCACCCGACTGGCAGCCCGAGAAGCTCGGCGACGGACGGCTGTTCGAGGGGCGTGAACGCAAGACCGCCGCGGTGCTTGTGCCCCTGGTCGAGCGCGACGACGGGATCACCGTGCTGCTGACTCAGCGCACCGCACACCTGCGCGACCACGCCGGCCAGATCAGCTTTCCCGGCGGTCGGGCCGAGGTCGGTGACATCGATGCCGCCGCGACCGCGCTGCGCGAGGCCGAGGAGGAAGTGGGCCTCGCGCGCGGGCTCGTCGAGGTCATCGGCAAGCTGCCCGAGTACCTGACCGTGACGCACTATGCCGTGACGCCGGTCGTCGGCCTGGTGCGTCCGGCCTTCGAGCTCGCGCTCGATGCCGATGAGGTGTCCGAGGCCTTCGAGGTGCCGCTGCAGTTCCTGATGAGCCCGGTGCACCACCAGCGCCACGGCGTGGACATGCTGGGCGTGCGACGTGAGTTCCTCGCGATGCCCTGGCCGCGGCCCGATGGCCAGGGCGAGTACTTCATCTGGGGCGCCACCGCAGCGATGCTGCGCAACTTCTACCGCTTCCTCAGCGCCTGACCCGACCGCAGAGGGGCTGCGTATCATCGCTGCCGATGAGTTTCTTCGCCGTCCTGTTCGCGCTGATGATCGAGCAGCTCAAGCCGCTGCCGCGCGACAACTGGGTGCACGACACGCTGATCGGCTGGGTCGGGTGGGCCGGGCGCAACTTCGATGCCGGGCGCGACCGCCACGCGGTGGTGGTGTGGTGCGTGACGGTCCTCGCGCCGGCACTGGCAGCGGGACTGGTGTACCTCGTGATCGCGCACTACAGCCTGCTGGGCGCCTTTGCGTTCGACGTCGCGATCCTGTACCTCACGCTCGGGTTTCGCCAGTTCAGCCACTACTTCACCGATATCCGCGCAGCGCTCGACGGCGGCGACGAGGCCGAGGCGCGCCGCCTGCTCGCCGAGTGGCGCCACCTCGACGCGAGCGAGCTGCCACGCAGCGAACTGCTGCGCCACGTGCTCGAGCACTCGCTGCTGGCCGCGCACCGTCATGTGTTCGGCGTCTTCTTCTGTTTCATCGCGCTGTCGGCGCTGGGGCTGGGTCCTGCCGGTGCCGTGCTGTACCGCATGGCCGAGTTCGCGAGCCGCTACTGGTCTTTCAAGAGCCGCTCGCTCGACGTGCCGACCAACGAGCGGCTGATGCAGCTGTCGCGCCGCCTGTTCTCGCTGATCGACCACATCCCGGCGCGCATGACGGCATTCGGCTTCGCGGTCGTCGGCAACTTCGAGCAGGCGGTCAACGGCTGGCGGCGCGACGCGGTGCTGTGGTTGCACCGTAACGAGGGCATCCTGCTCGCGTCGGCGGCCGGCGCGATCGGCGTGCAGCTGGGCGGCGAGACGGCCCCTGGCGTCACGCCCGACCGGTCGCGCACGATCGACGTCGCCGACGCACCCGAGTCGGCCGCTGCGCGTGGCTCGACACCTGGAACGCCGGTGCAGTCCGGCCACCTGCAGAGCATGGTGGGCCTCGTCTGGCGATCGGTCGTGTTGTGGCTGCTGCTCGCAGCGCTGCTGTCGCTGGCGAACGTGCTCGGTTGAGACCGAGCACGTTCGCCGTCGGCCGAACGTACCGCTCCCCCAGCCCCCTCCGAGAGGGGACTGGGGGAGCGGTGCATTGGCGCGCCCGCGCGTGCGCTACTCAGTAGCGCTCGCGCGCCAGCTCGTCGCAGATCTCGCCATAAATGCGCCAGCGCGACGCGCTGATCTCGCCACGCTCGACCGCCGCGATCACCGTGCAACCCGGTTCATGGCGGTGCGTGCAGTTGTAGAACTTGCAGCCTGCCGCGAAGCGGCGCAAGTCCGGCATCAGCCCCGGCAGTTGCAGCGCCTCGACGTGGCGCAGCCCGAACTCCTGGAAGCCCGGTGAATCGATCAGGGCCGACTGGCGGGAGTCGTCGAGCCAGTACAGTGTGGTCGTCGTCGTCGTGTGCCGGCCGGCCGACAGCGCGGCCGAGATCTCGCCGGTCTGCGCCGCGGCGCCGGGCACCATCAGGTTGATCAGCGTGCTCTTGCCCATCCCGCTGGGCCCGAGCACGAGCGTCGTGCGCGAGGCCAGCAGCGGTGCGAGCAGCGCGCGTGCGGCTGCGGCGGCTGCCTTCATCGCCGCCTCGTGAACCGGCACCCCCATCGCAAGGTACGGCGCCAGTCGCTCGCGCGCCGACGCGGCCTGCGGCAGGTCGCACTTGTTGAGCAGCACATGCGCCTCGATGCCCGCGCTGCCGGCAGCGATCAGCGCGCGTGCCAGTTGCGACTCGGAGAACATCGGTACGCCGGCGACGATCACCAGCACCTGGTCGATATTGGCCGCGAAGGACTTGCTCTTCCACTCGTCCTGCCGGTGCAGCAGGTTGCGGCGCGGTTCGATGTGCTCGATCACGCCCTCGTCGCCCGTGGCCTGCCAGCGGACCCAGTCGCCGACCACCACGTCGCTCTTCTTGCCGCGCGGGTGGCAGATCGTGCGCTGGCCTTCGGGCGACTCGACAAGGTAGTGGCGCCCGTGCGCGGCGACCACGCGCCCCAGGTCGAGCGCGGCGAACTTCAAGCGATCAGCGCGTCGACCTTGGCCGCGCAGATGAAGTCGTTGAGTGAGATGCCGCCCACCGAGTGCGTATTGAAGCGCAGCGTCGCGCGGTTGTAGGAGAACGCGATGTTGGGGTGGTGGTCCTCGCGGTGTGCGATCCAGGCCACCGCGTTGACGAAGGCCAGCGTGCGGTGGTAGTCGTCGAAGCGGAAGGTCTTTTCGATCGCGCCGTCGGCCAGACTCCATCCCGCCACGTCTCGCAGGTGGCGCTCGACCTCGGCCAGGCTCATCGCAGCATGGCCTTCGAGCGGCTTGCAGTGCATCGCGACGAGGTAGGCCGTCATCGCGCGGGCTCCATCTCCAGCGCGGCCAGCCGCTCGGCGGCCGGCGGATGCGAGTAGTAGAACTTCGCGTACAGAGGATCGGGCGTGAGCGTGCCCGCGTTGTCTTCGTGGAGCTTCACCAGCGCCTGGGCCAGTTCGCGCCCACTGGCCTGCGCACAGGCGTAGGCGTCGGCCTCGAACTCGTGCTTGCGCGACCAGGCCGAGGCCAGCGGCACGAGCAGGAAGCCGAACGGCGGCAGTGCGAAAAGCAGCAACAGCAGGGCCAGCGCGTCATTCGGCGCGGCGAGATTGGGCGTGACCCCCAGCCCGGTGAAGAACCACTGCTGCTGTGCGAGCCAGCCCAGCAGCGCCAGCGCCCCGAGGCTCGCCGCGAACAGGCCGAGCATGCGCTTGGGCACATGCCTGAGCTTGAAGTGTCCCAGTTCGTGCGCCAGCACCGCTTCGACCTCACCGGGCGTCAGCCGCCCAAGCAGGGTGTCGTAGAACACGACGCGCTTGGCCGCACCCAGGCCGGTGAAATACGCGTTGCTGTGGGCCGAGCGCTTGCTGCCGTCCATCACGAACAGGCCCTTGGCCGCGAAGCCGCAACGCGCCATCAGCGCCTTCACACGCTCGGCAAGCGTGGGGTCGGCAAGCGGCTGAAACTTGTTGAACATCGGCGCGATCACGGTCGGGTACAGCACCAGCATCAGCAGCTGGAATGCGGTCCAGGCCAGCCAGGCCCACAGCCACCACCAGGGACCTGCCGCGCCCATGATCCACAGCACGAGCGCGGCGATGGGCGCGCCGATCAACACCCCCATCAGCACGCCCTTGGCGGCGTCGGTGAGATACAGGCGCCACGTCATGCGGTTGAAGCCGAAGCGCTGCTCGATGCGAAACGTGCTCCACGCATCGAGCGGCATCTCGATCAGGCCGCCGATGGCCGCGACCGCCCCCAGCAGCGCGAGCTGGTAGGCCATCGCGCCCCAACGCGGCTGCACCGCGTCGCGCACGACCTCGTTGAGCGCATCCAGCCCACCGAGCAGCGTCCAGCCGAGCAGCATCGCGGTGGCCACGGCCGCCGAGACGTGGCCGAAGCGCCCACGGGCGAGCGTGTAGTCGGCGGCCTTCTGGTGCGATTCGAGCGATACCTTCGCGGCAAAGGGCGCCGGCACCGCCGTGCGATGCGCCGCCACGTGCCGCATCTGGCGCCACGCGAGCCAGGTCCTGAGCGCGAAGCCCAGCACGATGGCAGCCGCAAACAGCGAGGACAAAGCGAACGAAGGCATGGGGCCGGAGTGTAGGGCTGCGACAATGCCCTCGACGCCCGCACCTCCATACACCATGACCGACATCACCCTGGCCAAGAGCGACTACAACCTGATCTGGATCGACCTCGAGATGACCGGCCTGTCACCCGAGCGCGACCGCATCATCGAACTGGCGTTGGTGGTGACCGACCCGATGGTCACGGTTCGCGTCGAAGGCCCGGTGTTCGCGATCCACCAGAGCGATGCGGTGCTCGACGCGATGGACGCCTGGAACAAGGGCACGCACGGCCGCAGCGGTCTGGTCGACCGCGTCAAGGCTTCCGCGGTCGACGAGGCCCATGCCTCGGCCGAAGTGATCGCCTGGCTGTCGCAGTACGTCAGTGCAGGCAAGAGCCCGATGTGCGGCAACACGATCTGCCAGGACCGGCGCTTCCTGGCCAATCACATGCCTGCGCTCGAGGCCTTCTTCCATTACCGCAATCTGGATGTCAGCACGCTCAAGGAACTGGCGCGGCGCTGGAAGCCAGCGGCGCTGGAGGGTGTGAAGAAGGCCCAGGCACACACGGCGCTGGCCGACGTGCACGAGTCGATCGACGAGTTGCTGCATTACCGGAACACGCTGCTGGCGGTGTGACCGCCCCGGTGCTGCCTCAGCCCGCCGCCGCGCCGACCAGGCAACTCAGACCCGCGATCGCGGTCAGGCGCCAGCGCAGCGTCAGCCAGGCGGCCAGCCCCTCGCGCGCGTACAGGCGCCGGTCGACCAGATAGCACGCGATCAACGCTGCGGCACAGGCCGCCAACCCGGCGCGGGCGGGCACGAGCAGCGCGCCCCAGGCCACGAGCGAGGGCGTCACGCCCCACAGCAGCTGGCCCTCGCGCGCAAGCGGGTCGCGCAGCGCGAGACCCCAGTGGATGCCGCCGAGGAACGAAACGATTGCCGCCGCATAGGCGAGCAACAGTGCGCCGCCCGCAGGGCCTCCCGCGGTCGGGGCGATCCAGGCCCATGCCGCGCCGGCCACGAACGGCAGCAGGCCGGCGTAGCCGAGCCACAGGGCAGCGGGGCTCGGTGCGGCGGTGATCGACGGGGTCGGCATGGGTAGCCCCGGTTGCTTCGACGACCCGGCAGTCTAGGGCGGGCGCGTCGTCCCGTGGCAGGCTGCAGCCCTTCAAAGCGCGCTTCGCCCAGAATGGGCGCATGCGCATCGAGATCGAGCCAGGGGTCCGCCTGTTCATCGACGTGGAGGGCCTCGGGCTCGTGCCCGACGGGGCATGCATGCGCGACAAGCCCACGCTGGTCCTGCTGCACGGCGGACCGGGCTACGACCATTCGGGCTTCAAGCCTTTCTTCTCGCGTCTCGCCGACCTGGCCCAGATCGTCTATTTCGATCACCGCGGGCACGGGCGCAGCGACCGCCGACCCGCGCACGAGTGGACGCTCGACACCTTCGCCGACGACGTCGTGCGCCTGTGCGACGTGTTGGGCATCGACAAGCCGATCGTGCTCGGTCAGAGCTTCGGCGGCTTCGTCGCGCAGCGCTACATCGCGCGCCACGCCGCTCACCCGTCCAAGGTGATCCTGTCGAGCACCTCGCACCACATGGGGCTCGATCGCAAACTCGCGATGTTCGCGCGGCTTGGCGGCGCCCACGCGCGTGCGGTGGCTGAGGCGTTCTGGACCCGGCCGAACGCCGCCACCTGGGCCGACTACAACCGCGTGTGCAAGCCGCTGTACAACACCACGCCGCAGAGCGCCGAAGCCGGCGAGCGCATCGTCTTCAACGCCGACATCCTGTTCGCCTCGGCCGGCGGCGAGCAGCGCACGATGAACCTGCTGCCCGGTCTTTCTCACGCCCGCTGCCCGGTGCTGGTGATGGCCGGCGATGCCGATCCGGTGACGCCGCTGGAGGACGCGCAGGACATCGTGGCCGCGCTGCCACCGACGTGGGTGCGCTTCGAGCGCTTCGCCGGCGTCGGCCACGGCGCCTGGCGCGACGCCCCTGACGCCGCGCTGGCAGTGTTGCGTCGCTTCATCGCGGGCGGCGCAGTGATGCCGTGAACGTGACGGGGTGCTGACGGTGCGCTTGCCGGCGACCGTCTCGGCGGCGGCCACGTCGCAGGAACGAAAACTGACTCAGCCCCACCCGGTGTCATCGCCGCCGACCGGGGGCGCGGGATCGTGGCCGCGCGCCAAGGGCCCGCCCGCGACCGTTGCCCGCAGCGCTGGCGCCTCTCGCCCGCCTGGCTGCCGTAGCGCTATTCGAACCCGCGGGCGCCCAACGGTTGGCGTGCGAAGTCGATGCCCGTTGCGTTGAGCACTTCCTTGCGCAAGCCTTCGCGCAGCGCGGGCACTTGCGGGGCCACCTGCTCGCGGGCGACGCGCACCACGCTGGCTGCGAGCATCGCGCGCCATGCCAGGGTTTCGGCTAGAGTCTGTTTCTGCACGTCCGTTCGCACGGCCAGCACGCTGCCGCGCAGCCGTGCGCGCCACTGGCGCGACACCGCCGCGACTTGCGTCGGCGACGCCTGCGCGCCGGCGTAACCCTCCCAGGCGAGAATCAGGTACAGGCTCAGCACGTCGGCCAGGTTGGTCGGTGAACGGCCATTCAGGCGCAACTGCAGGTCGAACTGCCGCTTGAGGTTGGTGCCGCGCAGGTCGAACTCGAGCTTCTGCTTCAGCAGGCCGCGGTTGCGACGCGCGAGTTCGTCGATCATCTCGCGCTCGACCCGCTGGCCGACTGCAGCCACGGGCTTGAAATCGAGGCTCCTGCGCAATTCGGGCGCTGCCGCGGCAAGCCGGCAGGCGCGGTCGGCCGGTCGCTTGGCGCAGCGCGATCGCAACTCGGCCGGCAACCCGTCGCGCGAGTGCGCGCCACGCTCGCCCGACAGCATCGACGCGCTGAGGTCGAGTCGCGCGGTGCCCAGCCCCAGGTCGAGTGTGGCCGGCGGGCTCCATTGCGCAACCGCCAAGGGTGCCGACCATGCGAGCACGATGCCCAGCGCGATGCCGCGTCCGCTCATCGCGCTGATCGTGTCACGCCGGTCGCGATGCGCGTAAACGCGCGCAACGGCCGGCGCGCGCCCGGGCGTGGGCCGCGCTGGTCGTCAATCCGCGCCCGCACCCGCGCCGAGGGCTCCGGCGGGGGGCCGGTGCCTGACTTGAGGGGCAGGCTGTGGTTTCTAGGGGGTAACACGGATTCTGGTGGGGGTCACATGCCCCTCACCATCGGACTCCGGCCGTAGTGAGGCCTTGCGCCGGCATCTTACGTTCAGGTATCGAGTTGGCGATGCAATTGAGTCTTCAGACCCGGCCCGGCCAGGGCCGTGCATCCGTGCGCCCCGTGCCCTTGCACGGCGTGCGCCTGCCCTGGCACGACTCTGCGAGCTCACAGCTGGACACCATCGCTGCGGTCAACCGGCGGGTTTCACGGCATTGGTGGCGGAGCAAGACTGTGTGGATCGCCGCACCGGTCGGAGCGCTGGTCCTGGTGGGTGCGTCGATGTGGCGCACGCCCCGCGACGAGCCGCCGGCGCTGACCGTGTCCGCCGGCGAGATCAAGCAGGCGGCGGTCGTCGCGCGGCCGGCGCCCGGGCCTCTCACGGATGAGATCGTGCCGCCGGCAGCTCCAGCTGCGGCTGCAGCGTTGCCCGTGCCCGAACCTGGACCCGAACCCGTCGCGTCGGTCGACGACGCCGCGCGCAAGGCGCGCGCCAGGCAGTTGGCCGATGCTCGCCGCAAGGCCGCAGAACAAGCGCAGGAGCGGGCGCTCGCGGAGGACCAGGCGCAGCAGCGCGCTCGCGAGCAACAGCAGGAGGCTGAGCGCGCAAGGCAGCTCGAGGCCGAAGCGCGCCAGCGCGCCGCCGCCGCGGCCGAGCAGGCACGCGCAGCGCCTGCACCGCTGGCACAGGACATCCGGCGCAGCGTGCGCGACATTTGTGCGGCCGCAGGCGGGTTCTTCGCGGAGCAGCTGTGCCGCTCGCGTGAGTGCCGCAAGCCCGACCACCAGGGCGATCCGCTGTGCGCGCAACTGCGCGAGATGGAGATCGCTCGATTGCGCAGCAACGACAACTAGCAGTGCCCGGGGCGTTCGAGCGGCCCGGTGGACGCCGCCGTGCCGATGCGGCTTGCCGGACGGTCGCGGCCTGGATGGGGGTTCGCGCGTCGCGGCCGCCGGCTCGCGCATGACCGATGCGGTGACCGTGGACGTGCGCCGCAGCGGCAGGCGCTTCGAGGCCGAGGCCACGCTCGATCTGGACTCGAGCGCGAAGACCGTCTGGGGCACGATCACCGATTACGACGCGCTGCCGCGCTTCATGCCCGGTATCCGCGACTGCCGCGTGCTGGAGCGTCAGGCGCAGGGCCGCGCGTCCGAGCGCCTGGTGGTCGAGCAGCATGGCGAGTTCCGTTTCCTGCTCTTTGCGCAATCGATGAAGGTGCGGCTGCACATCGAGCACCGGCACCTGCGAGTGGCGGAGGCGAAGGCGGTCGAATTCGACCTGGGCCCGCTCAGGCCGCGCGCGATCGAGGTCTTCGAGGGCCGCTACGAGCTCGGGCCTGCACACGCGGGACGCGTACGGCTGCGCTACACGGCGGTGATCGGCCTGCGCCTGCCGCCACCGCCTGGCGTGGGCAGCTTCGCGGTACGCCACAACCTCGAAGCGCAGTTGCGCGCCGTGGTGGCCGAGGTGGCGCAGCGCAGCGCCTAGCAGTCTGGGCGTGCCCGCGCCGAGGTCACGGCGCAGACCGTGCGCGCAGTGCGCGCAGCAACGCCGCCGTTTCCTCGTCGGGCCGCGCCGCCACCTTGCGGTACTCGGCGCCGCCGGGCGTGCGTGCCAGCAGGTCGAGCTCGACCAGCTCCCTGCGCAGCAGGCAGTGGTCGCCGAAGGCATGGCGGGTGTTGATCACCTCGTTGACCTCGCGCTCGCTGTAGCGCCGCTTGCCGTCGAATGCCATCCACAGGCACCACAGCGCCAGCACCTGCTCGGCACGCTTGTGCGGCCAGCGCGTGAGCCGGCCGTTCGTGTCGAAGGCGCGCAATGTGCGGTCAGCCGCGGGGGTGAGCGTGGGATGACGCGGGCCGTGCCAGCGGTGAGGATGCGCCGGATCGGGCGCGCGTGCCTGCACCGGCTGCTCAGCCTTCAGCGCCGCCTTGAGCGCCTGCACATTGCGGTGACCGGCCGCTCGGGCGAGCAGGTTCAGCATTTCCACATGGCCGGGAAGGCCCGCGTCGGCCTCGGCGCGCGTGGCGAGTTCCGCGCGCAGGCGCTTGGCGAAGGTGGACAGGTCGGCCGCGATCAGCGGCGTCAGTTCACGGGTCATGGCAGTCGATGCTCCGATGTCAACGTTGCGCGCTCGAAGACCACGAGCACGAGTCTCGTGGGTGCCGGGGGTTGCCCTTGCCGGCCGGGCGCAGTCGTCGTGACTTGGGCACCGTGCGTGGCTTACGTGAGGGCAGGTTTAGTGCGGGCGCGGGGCCTGCTGGCAACAACCTGGGTGAACTGCCGACCGGGCGTAAAGTGTAGCGCCGCTGCGGCAGGTCGCGGCGCTGAGGCCCCTTGTCCCGGCCGGACGCAAGGAGCATCCTCGCTGTCCCCTCGATTCAATCACCTCGCAGGCAACCCGATGAAGCTGTACTACCACCCCGCCTCCACCACCAGCCGCCCGCTGCTGATGTTCATCGCCGACAACTCGATCCCCGCCGAGTTGCAGGTGGTGGACCTGTTCACCGGCGAGCACATGGGCCCGGCGTACGGTGCCATCAACCCGAACCAGCTGGTGCCAACCCTGGAAGATGGCGACTTCCGCCTCACCGAGAGCTCGGCCATCCTGAAGTACCTCGCCGACAGCATCGACTCGCCGGCCTACCCGAAGGGGCTGAAGGAGCGCGCCCGCGTCAACGAGATGATGGACTGGATCAACACCCAGCTGTGCCGTGACCTGGCCTACGGCGTCGTGTACACGCAGATCTTCCCCGGCCACAAGCGTCCCAGCGAGGAGGCGCAGCGTGTCACGGTGGCCTGGGGTCAGGAGCGTGCCAAGCGCTGGATGGGCGTGCTCGACCACAAGCTGCTGGGCAGCGACAAGCCTTATCTTTGCGGCGCGCAGATCACGATCGCCGACTACTACGGCGCGTCGTTCGTGCACCTGGCCGAAGTGATCGGCTCCGACCTGTCGGCTTACCCCAACGTGAACGCGTGGCTCGGCCGCATGAAGAAGCGCCCGACCTGGGAGAAGGTGTACGCCGCGATCAACGGCTTCGCACAACAACTGCCCAAGGGGCAACTGGCCACGGTGTGATGCCATGACGATCCAGGGCCTGCACCACAACGCATACCGCTGTCGCGACTCCGAGCAGACGCGCCAGTTCTACGAGGACTTTCTCGGCCTGCCGCTGGCGGGCACGCTCGCGATCGGCGAGACCAAGAGCGGCCGCAAGACCGACACGCTGCACACCTTCTACCGCCTGGGCGACGGCTCGTTCCTCGCGTTCTTCGAGGCGCCCGACATGCCCTTCGAGTTCAAGGCCCAGCACGACTACGACCTGCACATCGCGCTGCAGGTCGACCGCGTGACGCTCGACACGATGTTTGCGAAGGGACACGCGGCCGGCATCGAGACGCGCGGCATCTCCGACCACGGCTTCATCGACTCGATCTACTTCCGCGATCCCAACGGCTACGTGATCGAACTCACCTGCAAGCGCGCCGAGCACGACGCGGCGATGGATCCGGCGCGCAACGGGGCACGCGAGAAACTCGACCGTTGGACGGCGGCCCGCTCGCGCACAGCCTGAAGCGCGTGCGCGCCAGCGTCGCTGCTCAGCGCCCGAGAACGCCGCGGATCACGTCGAACACGCCCGGCTTCTTGTCTTCCTTCTTTGCCGCATCGGTCTCCTGCGGCTCGGACGTCTCGCGTGCGCTGCGCTGCATGTCGCCCATCGGCGGCATGCCCAGCACGGTGCTGGCGACCGACTTGACGCGCACCTTGACCGTCCACACCGGCTCCCACGGCACCTTCGGGTCGGTGGGACGAGGCGGGTGCGCCAGGTTGAGCTCATTACCGTAGGCGATCGCGCGCAGCATCGCGCCTTCGCCCGCGAACACGCCCTTGGGGACCGTGCAACGAGTGGTCGTTGGCTGCAGCAGCACCTTCTCCCTCAGCCACCGGTCCACGGCGGCGTTGGTCTGGTAGTCGATCAGGCCAAAGCCGGAATCAGGCAGTTCGCTGGACGACCACAACACCATCTCGCTGCGCCCACGCGCGCCGATGCCGGCGGCGAAGAAGGCGCGCGCGTTGGGCTGCGCGGCCCAACTGAGCGCGATCGCGCCACCCTGATCGGCCTGCTGAAGCTGCATCGCGGGCATCAGGTCCTGCATGGCCGGGATGCTGAAGCGCCAGCCCTCGGGCACGCCGTTGCCACTGAACTGGTGCGACCCCACCAGCGACGCCCCGTCGGGTACCGCACGGCCGTCGATCGGGTTGGGCCAGTGCGGGCGGCCGCCGGCTGAATGGGCGCCGCGCTGCGTCGCGCGCCGCGCCTGGAACGCCTGCGCCAGCTGCGCCGGCGTGGCTGTTGCGAAATCCACCACCAGCGGTTGGCCTGGGCGCACGGTGTCGCCACAGCCCCAGTACAGGTAGAGCTTGCCTTCCGGCCGCTGCTGCTCGTGCGGGATCACTTCGTCATCGCTGTCCTGCGGCGGTGGCACCGGGACATCCCGGGGTGCGACGAGCTTCAAGGCCGGACTCAGGAACGCAGGCGGCACGTCCTGGGTCGCCTCGGCCAACTGCGGATTGCGGCGCGACATCAGTGTGACGTCGACATAACGTCCGGCACCGCCCGCCTGCGTCATCAGGAAGCTCACCTTGCCCGCGCCCTGGCCCCCGCCGCCGAACAGGCTGCCGATCGCGGCCATCGGGTTGCCGCTGCCCGGGCCCCCCATGCCGCCGGGACCGCCCATGCCGCCGGGCATGCCCATCCCGGAAAACGTCGCGACGTCGATCCAGGCCTGGGCCTGGGGCGGTTTGACCTCCTGCCGCGGTTGGGCAGCCGCCGGTGCAGCCACCGAGAGCGCCAGGGCGGTCAGCGAGAGCGTGCGGATCGTGTTCATGAACGCTTATAGCGCGCGGCGATTCGACGGTCAAAACCTAATGCGCATCCTTCGCCTCGGCTGCGCGTCGCGTTCCAAAGTGGCTGGTGACGTCGCAGGTCAGGCAGGGGGTGTCGTGCCTGCGACCGTTCGAAGGGGGATCGCGTGCCCGCGCCGCGCCGGCCGCTACCATGCCGTGATGCAAAGACGCTCTGTCATCGCCTTGCTTGCGGCCGGCGCCGGGACGCTGCCGGGCGCACCGCGTGCTGCCGCGCCGTTGCTGCCGACCGTGGCGGCGGTGCCGGGCGGCGTGGCCCTGGTCGAGATCGGCGCCGCCGCCACCCGCCCCAGGGCCACCTTCGGCGGACGACCGGTGATGGTGCTCGCGCGCGACCAGGCCTGGGTGGCGGTGGTCGGCATCGGGCTGGGGGCAGATCCTCGGCAGCGGCAATCGCTGGCCGTGCAAGGAGGCGACGGTCGCTGGCGCAACATCGCTTTCAAGCTGCAGGGCAAGCAATATGCCGAGCAGCGCCTGACCGTGCCGCCCAAGCACGTGGACCTGTCGCCCGAGGACCTCGCCCGCTACGAGCGCGAGCGCGTGCACCTGGCCGAGGTGCTCCGCCACTTCTCGCCGGCGCGCGAGCCCGCCACGTTGCGCCTGGCGGTGCCCACCGTGGGGCCGCGCTCGTCTTCGTTCGGCCTGCGTCGCGTTTTCAACGGCCAGGCACGCAACCCGCACAGCGGCATGGACATCGCCGCGCCGACCGGCACGCCGGTGACGAGCGCCGCCGCGGGCGAGGTGCTGGACACCGGTGACTATTTCTTCAACGGCAACACGGTGATCGTGGACCACGGTCAGGGCTTTCTCACGCTGTACTGCCACCTCTCGGCCATCGAGACCATTGCCGGCGCCGCGCTCGACGCCGGCGCGCCGATCGGCAAGGTCGGTGCCACGGGGCGCGCCACCGGCGCGCACCTGCACTTCAGCGTCTACCTGAACGCGCAGGCGGTGGATCCGGCGCTTTTTCTGCCGGTTGCTTAGCGGCGCTGCCAAAGCCATCCGCCTGCAGGGGCCGGTGTCCTTTGGTCACAATGCGAGCTCGCTTCGGATCGCCGCCATGCCGCACGCTACCCGCCGCCGCCTCGCCCTTGCCACGATGCTGGGCGCGTTCGCCTCGCTCGCCCCGGTCCTGGCCGCCGCACAGTCCGGCCCGACCGCGCCGCCCGCCGCGGACTGTCCCGCCATGCTCAAGCACACCATGAAGCGCCTGCAGGACGAGGCGCCGCAGGCGCTGTGCCAGTACGCGGGCAAGGTGCTGCTGGTGGTCAACACGGCGAGCCAGTGCGGCTATACGCCGCAGTACAAGGGCCTGGAGGCGCTGCACAGCAGGTACGCCGCGCGCGGGTTGGTGGTGATGGGCTTTCCGTCGAACGACTTCGGAGGCCAGGAGCCGGGCGACGCCAAGCAGATCGGCGAGACCTGCTTCAACTTCTACGGCGTGCGCTTCCCGATGTTCAGCAAGATCACCGTGAAGGGCGCCAGCACGCACCCGTTGTACGCGCAGCTTGCGCAGGCCACCGGGCAGGCGCCGGGCTGGAACTTCCACAAGTACCTGGTCGACCGACAGGGCCGCGTCGTGGCCAGCTTCAAGAGCGATGTGGAGCCCGAAGACAAGCGGCTCACCGCCGAGATCGACAGGCTGCTTGCCGCGCGCTGAGCTCGCCGCCAGGCGGCGTGCCGTCGCCGAATCGTGATGTCCGCTCGACGCAACCCGCCGTGACCCTGGAGCGGTCTCGGCTTCGCACTGGCGGGCCTCCTCATCCTTCCGCTGCGATGGGGATTGCGGGTGCCGCTCGCGCGGCGTATGGTGATTTCACGTGTCGCGGCACGCGTCCGGGCACGCAGCAGCGCGTGCTTCGTGACGCGAGATCAGACACGGCGCCCACGCACTTGAGCATCATGGCCCAACCGACCCGGTTGGAAAGGAGCATCGAATGATTGGCGAACGCATCGGCGAAGATGTCGGCAAGGTCACCTCGCAGCGGGTGCTGCCGCCCGTCAACGGCGCACCTCGAGTCGAAACCTCGTTCCAGGCCTCGGGCTCGATCTACGGCGTGGCCGCGAACGACATGGGCACCTACGTGTCCGTGATGCGGCCCGACGGCACGCTGTTCGGCGAAGTCCACGGCGTACTCATGGGCAAGGGCGGCGAGGCGGCCACCTGGACCGGCCAGGGCGTCGGCTCGATGAAGAAGGACGGCTCCGTCAGCTACCGCGGTGCCATCTATTACCAGAGCGCATCGCCCGCGTGGTCACGGTTGAACAGCATCTCCGTGGTCTTCGAGTACGAGGTCGATCCGCAGGGCAACACCAAGGGTCAGCTCTGG
>Ga0209797_10000246_pt1 | contig 26139 bp, 22 predicted proteins | sample DOMMetBare3Fresh_2_FD_187472 | JGI IMG/M metagenome (GOLD analysis project Ga0209797, IMG submission 187472) | Wetland sediment microbial communities from St. Louis River estuary, USA, under dissolved organic matter induced mercury methylation -... | ecosystem: Environmental > Aquatic >... | reverse complement strand
GCCAGGGACGCCCGAGGACGCAGAGATCGAGATTCACGGATACCGCAAATTTCGTACTGGCAGCGTGCTCGTTGCGCGTTACAAACACCGCCTGACGGATGAAAGCAAGTAGATTCACGCTCTAAGACCGCTGCGCCTGCAGGAACTATTCGGCAACTCGAAGCGCGCGCTTGTCATGCGTGACCACAATGTCAGAAATCTCGTCTTCGGAAAAAGGAATTTCGGTGCGACCTTGAATTCGCGTAATTACGCCAGATTCCACGATCGCCTGGTCATACCGCATACCATTTTTCAGAATGATTGATACGACCTGGAACCCCATTCCAGTTTCGGGGTGCGACGTCAACACAGGACCCCATCTGTCAGATAGCCGAAGCATGTTCAAAATCCGAATGGAAAGAATACCTCATTGCCTGTGCCACCACGTACCGTACGCGGCCCGATGATAGCAGTGCCCGCTGGCGGTTCAAGGATTACTGCGCGCGACCGCGATAGTCCTGGAGACGGCAAGTTGTACGTGGATGCTCGTCGACTCACGGGTAGCAGTCCGTCGCTGGCGGGCGCCGCATAGGTTCCTGGCTTGGTGCCTCCGTTCGCGGTAACGCGACTGAAAGCAGGATTCGCGGTTTCATATCGGATGAACTTCTCGCCGGCTTGTGTATAACGAATTTCGCTGATCGCCGATGCTGTTGCCCTTCCAGCCTGCACCTCCATGATCGTCGATTCCAATACGATCGGCGCTCTTGTGATGGCACCACGAATGATGCCCGCGCCTCCGGTGCCGAGTATCGTTGCGACCGGACCGAGGTCGTAGCCAAATTCTCCCAGATTGCTGTTTGGCCGTCCGAACAGGAGCTTTGAATTGACATACGACTCCAGGACCTGTGCATCTGGCCGTGGCCCCCGCGCGCTGTGTACGGCAATTAATACGACGATGCGAACGGTGTCGTCGACCGCGCCAGTCAGCACTCCGATCGCGAAGTCGTATGCGTCTCCTTCGTTGCATTCGGCGCAAGTGTTCTGGGGCTGGCCTGGCATGGGCTGCAGAGTTCCAGATCCGCCAAGGCTCATTGCCTGGATGCCGCCTTGACAACTCTGCGTGACCATCACGAAGTCGCAGATACTCACACCATTCTGTGCGCTCGTGCCTGGAAACGATCTCGCTGGCGGCGGTAGTGGCGGGCCGTGTCCGCCAAACAGGCCGAACAATCCAGCGATGTCGATGACGAATTTGATGATGCAGCCATTGGGGTCGGCGCAGTAACCGGTCGGGTCACTGAACGACAACGGCCGATTGCCGACATATGCATATGGATTGACGGATTGTGGATCGGAAATGCCGCCGATGAGCGGATCGACTGACAGGAACCGCCCAACGGTTGGGTCATAGACCCGACCGTTCATGTGGGTCAACCCGATGTTGTCGAGCATTTCGTGAAACGTGTACCCGCGACGAGTTGTGTCCGCGATTCCTGCCCAATCAGGCGGGCTGCTGGTCGTCCAGTTGTTGCCGCGCCGGGCACCAAACGCGTCGAAACTTTCGCGAGCTTTGAACGCGCCACTGCCGTCCAGCAGCACATCGCTGCTGCCCAGATGATCGCTGAGCGCAAATGTTGTCCAGGTCGAGTTGTTCGAGTTGCGCGAAACGATTGCCGTCAACCCGGACGGCGTTGGGACGTAGTGACGCCAGTACGTCAAGCCCGTGAACGTCGAAGTGACCTTCTCCAGCAGACCGCCGACGTAGAAGGTCGTTTCGGTGCCGTTTGAATAGCTGCCTATCTGCTTCCATCGCTGATGCTCAGGACCATAGAAGAACTGGCTCTGATATGTCGCACCGTTGACGGTCGCTTGCAGAGTGGTTGGCAGGTTGAATGAAGCCCAGGTCTGAGCGAGGGCATTCCGCTTGATCACGTTGCCGTTCTGGTCGTAGCAGTAGACGACGCTGTCGGCCTTGCGCAAGGCGTGAGGCTGACTGTGTGCGTAGTAGGTGCAGCCTGTTTGCGCTGTGGTGTAATTGTATGCCCCGCTGATACCGGTCTTGGTCCTGATATTACCGGCCTCGTCGTACGACATCGTCAGATTGGGAACACCGTTCAGAGTCGATGATAGGACTCGGTTCAATGCATCCGGCGTAAATACCTCGGTCAGCCCCTGACCGAGATCTTGACGCTGCTGGAGGTTACCGACTGAGTCCCACTGATAAGCAAGATTCTGGCGATTGGTTTGCAACCCTAGACCAACGGCACTCTGAATGCTGGTCAGCTCGTTGGTCCAGTCCTTGTACCCGTTGGTGACGCTCGTGCTCGTCGGGCCTGTTCCGAGCGTCTCTGTCAGCGGCGAAGAATAATCATTCGCTGCATTGAGTGTCCAAAGCGTTGCAGGCGCCAAGGGCTGCGTGACGTTGTCAATCTGAAATGGCGCTCCGAAACTATAGCGGTACCTGATTTTGAATCGGCTGCCAGTCTGCAGCTTGGGAATCGGACTCGCCGGATAGGCAATCGTGTCGAGTGTGCCGATCGAGTTGTAGGCGTAGTCGTAGTTGTATTGCTGATCTGTAGTGATTCGGCGCGTCGCGAGACGACCGATAGCATCGTAGTAGAGGTTTTCTGCGTGCCCATAGCCTGAAACCGACTCCAGCGAGCCGATGTTGTGGGCAGCTGATGACGAGCCCCATGTCCAGCTGCTGACTCCCTCCGGCTCGGTGCGAGTTGTCATTCGACCCAAGCGATCGTAAGTCGCGCTGAATGCCTGGGCCTTGGCATCGGACCAGGACACCAGTTCATTCAGGGAATTTGCTGTGAAGTTCCAGGTGCCGCGATCTGCATCCGCCCACTGCTTCTTGAAGCCGCGCAGGTTGTAAAGACCGGTGGATACGGTATTGATTGGGTCGGTAATACTATTCAGATTGCCGAAGGCATCGTAGTCGTATTTCGTCGTGCCCCCCGCCGGCAGAGGATCGATCACGCGGCGGAGCCTGTTGGCGACGTCTGATACTTGCTTCGTCATCCGACCCGCCGGATCCGTGACCGTGACGGTGCGGCCCGCGTAGTCGATCGTTGTGGTCCGGTCCAGCAAACCGCCAGGCTGATACAGCCTTACAGTGGTAGCACGACCAATCGCGTCGTAGGTCCACTTCGTATAACCATTGCTGGCGGTCGAATAGGGCCGATGTTGCGCATCCTTTCTGCCCAGACTGTCGTAGATCGTGACGTCCTTGGTCCAGACGCCCAGCACCCTGTTGGACTCGACCGATCGAGCTCTTTCCATGCCATCGTAGAATATCTGCCGCGTATTGATCGTGCCGCCGCCGCTGTCGCGCAGCACTTCAGTCTTCTGCAGCCGCAGGTCTGCTGCTCCCCAACAAGGCGGCAACGCGCAATACGCATAGCTGATATCTGACGCCGTTCCGTCAGGTCGTTCCTCCCGTTTCAATCTACCAAAGTCGTCATACTGGCGATTCGTTGAGATGTCGTTCGGATCGGTGACTCGGGTGGGTCTGCCAAAGTCATACGAGTACACAAGGCCTGTCAGCTGGCCCAACGCATTCGTCAAGCTTTCTGGCAACTGGCAACGTGTACCGAAGTCCAACAAGGTCGTGCGCGCCGGCATGGCTGTGCCGTTTGGATTGGATCCGACCACCTGGAAAGAGTTGATGTTTCCACAACCATCAAAACCCAATGTCGTGGTCACCTTCAGCTCAGGAATCCACGGCTCCATGACTTGCTGCGTAATTCGGCAGGGTAGTGGATCAACGGAAAAGCCAAACGTACGTTTTTCAGTCAGCTGCCCGGGGACCACATTCGTCACTTCTGTAGTCAGCGGCAGACCAAAGCAGTTGGCGCCAGTATCGTTGGCATACGTCCTGACTACTGTGGTTTGCCACTCCAGGCCATTGAAGGGAGATGTGGGGTCCTTGTCGGTCCCCGAGGCCATGACCGTTGTCGGGTTGCCAAATCCATCGCCGTACGTGTAGGTCGTATCGGATCGACTAATCAGGGTGCCATTGAGCGTTCCGCCGAACTCGTATCCCAGTTCCGTAGCGGATGCGAGAAAAGGGAAGTATCGTTGTTCGTAACCGGCGGCACCGTAGCTCTGCGACGCAAGCACGCCGGTCCAGTTACTGATCGGCGTGGTTCCATTGTTTTGGGACAGCACTCGCTTCTTCAGCAGACCTGTGTGCGGAAACTGCTGCGCCGTGTAGTCGTACGCATACAGCCCGCTGCGTGAGTCGATAGCCCGTCGCTTATCGAATCCCTCGAAGCCACGACCCTGGACGTGAATGCGTGCACCGTAGTACCAGAACCGGTTCGAAAACGTGCTCCCGGCGCCATCCGACGCAGTGAATTGATCAACTACATAGAGCGGCCCCTGGAAATCCTGTTCAGGAAATTCGGCGCCGGCGTACTTCGTGTAGTTGTTGCGCGAAATCGTCTTGTACGATGGGCTCTGACTGATGCCGAATCCGTCTGTGAACGAAGTCGCCAGATCTGCGGGACTCGTGGCGCCGCTGTGCAGCCGGTACCTGATCGCATTGCCAGCCGTCGTGTCGACATATGCGACGTCAACCAAGCCATCGCCATCCTTGTCCAGGACGAACCACTGAGTCCCGAGCGGCGCGGCAATGCCAGTCGAGACAGCAGGCAAAAAACCCTCGCCCGTGGAACGAACAACGTACCAGGTGTTATTCGACGTATTGACATACATCGCATCCGTCCGACCGTCTCCATCCCAATCCCCCGCCAGTTGGGCCGAATCAATGCCACCCCAGAAGATCCACGAAAATCCACCGGCGCAATTGGAGACATACACGCGTACATTGGAAATCATGTCCGTGCATCCGTCGGCATTCCAATCGCTCGCTTTGGGGAATGGCTGCTCTCCGACGGGGAGTTCTGTGGGCGTTGGCTGAAGACCAAATCCATTCGAACGCAGGAAGTACCATGTGTAGTGTTTGGCGTGCAGACCGGCGCGGACCGTCATGAAAAACGGATCTCCCCGGCCATCGCCGTCGAAGTCCGCCGTTGTGATCAACGAGGACTGAGTCCTGTTTATCTCCGCGGTACCCGTGTAGGTGAAGATTGTTTCTGCTGCCGCGGCGAAGGTCACTTCGCCAGTTGGCACCGTGCTATTACGGCGAACGCGAATCTCATTGCCCACGATGGATACAAGGTCGGGTAATCCATCGCCGTCGTAATCCACGGCTGCATATTCATTGTTGACCGGTACAGCCGTAGACCAGGTCGTGAAGCCGACACCGTTGTATTTGACGGATACCCAATATCCGCCCAGCTCCATCAGAAGCAGCTGTTGTCCGGTCCCGGAGAATGGGCCGATGATTTCGCTACTGGTGTTCGCGGTCACCAGTCCCGTGTCGATTGCAGTTCCGAAGCCGGTACTCGTCGCAAGTATCGCCCACCAATGAGATGTTGAGCTTGTTTGCGCTTTCGGATAGACAATGTCCATCAAACCATCGCCGTTCAAGTCGATCGGAATCGGATTGACACCGGGTGCAGTGGACGTTGCGACGCCGGTCGATTGAAGGTTGCCCGACCAACCGCTGCTGCCGTCCTGATAGGTAATTGATGTCGCTGGAAGACAGTTCAGTGCAGAACATTCCTGGACTGATGTAAGCCTCGAACGTGCGGTTGTGGCACCTTGGCCGTAAGCGAGGTTGTAAGTCTTCGTCGCAATTGAGGCGCCGAAGTTGCGAATGGTGATTGACGTGAGGCGATTGGGCTCGCGCGCGATGAAACCGGCGAAATAGCCGGAAGGAATGTCATTGGACGGTCGGGCCGCATACGTGAACATGACTTCGTAGAAAGGGCCCTGACCGGCGTCGGTTGTCGGATACGCTATCGAGGCAACTCGGTAACTGCCGTTGGCTGCGTCGTTAATGTAAGAGAATGTGATCCTGTTGCCATAGAGTCCGACGCGATCGCGAATCCTCGAGAGCGCCCATGTGGCGATTGTCGCGCCGTCGCCGGGCCTGACCTGCGCGTCCGGTGTTCCGCCGTACTCATAGATCAGCCCGTTCTTCGTAGTGACAGTGAAATAGGCCGGGCCATTGCCGGACGTCGTGGGTGAGGCGACTATGCGCGAAAAGCTCTCGATTTCCGTTGCGTAAACCGAATTGGGCTGCCCGTATGTGCCGGTGGCGCTGACCAGCTTGAGCTGCTGACCGTCGAGGCAGAATCGGTCATTTAGCGTAAGCGTTACAGCACCTGGCGCGCCGTCCTGCGCCCGGGTCCTGTTGCAGCGCGTGATTGCGGACAGTCCCGAGAGTGACCAGCCCATGCCCAGAACGCCATTCGGAGACCGGCTGTTGTAGACAAGCGCGAGATCAAGCTGGACATCGCCAATGCCAGGCGGACTCCAAAGGGGAATCGTGTAGGTCGAAGCGCCGGAAGTTGAAACGGCAAAGGTTGCCGGCGTCCGGCCCGCAACTGTTGCGGCGGTAGCGTCGGCGCCGGCCAGGGCAACGATGGAAATCGCGAATTGCAGGAGGGCAGACAGCGATGCCCTGATGAATCTGCGGCGCCAATTGCGCATAAGAACCTCCCTGTTCACTCGCTCGCAAGACTGCGAGGCATCAATCGATCGGCAAATTTCCGGATATCCGTGCGGTTTGAGCCTCACCGGCCTCACGGTGCCGGCCCGATGCGGCGACGGAATTCATGGGGCAAGCATGGCGCGGATTGGAAAGAGCGAGAATGCAAGCAAAGCGGCGCAAACGAACAGAAAGAGGCAAGGCCGCGCTGGCTGACAATCGCCGGGGTCGCGCATTGTGCTGGGGAACGGCGTAAGGTCGGGCAGGACATGCCGACTAACGGCGTCGCTGCCTCGCGTGTGATCGAGTCCGGCTTTGGCGGTCAGCTCGCTGAGCGCGAGGGAGCGGCGGTGGCTTTCTTCGTCTTGGCGGCGGTCGCAGGATCGATCACTTTCGAGCTCTCCACCTGCACGAGATCCATTCCAAGGTCCAAAACCTTGACGGAATGAGTCAGCGATCCGAGTGAAATGGCATCCACGCCGGTCGCGGCCATCTCGCGGACATTGGCGAGCGTAATGCCGCCCGAGGCTTCGGTATGGCAGCGTCCGTTGACGAGCTGGACCGCCTCGCGCAGCTTGTCTGGCGACATGTTGTCGAGCAACACCGCGCTCACCTTGCAGCCGAGGGCCTCCCGAAGCTCGTCCATCGACTCGACTTCCACTTGCACCGGTGTCGTTGCGCCCCGCAGGCGTCGCACGCGTTCGACTGCAACCGTAATCGAGCCCGCGATGCCGATGTGGTTGTCCTTGATCAGCACCGCGTCATACAGGCCAAAACGGTGATTGACGCCGCCCCCGATTGCGACCGCGTATTTTTCCAGCGCCCGCAGCCCGGGTGTCGTCTTGCGCGTGTCCTTGATGACGGCGGGGTAGCCTGAGACCAGGCGCACGACAGCCGCAGTCGCGGTGGCAATGCCGGACAAGCGGCCCAGCACATTCAGGATCGTGCGTTCGGCGGTCAGCACTGTCCGTGCCGATCCGGAAAGCCGCACGACGATATCGCCCGGGGTAACGTCACTGCCGTCGGCAGCGACGATCGTGAAATCCGCCTGTTCCCGGAAGTGCGCAAGCACGATGGCCACGACATCGGTACCAGCGATGCGACCAGCCTCGCGGCTTCGGATCTCGGCCTGGATCGGGGTCCCCGGCGGAATGACTGCATCGGTCGTGATGTCGCCCGCTTTGCCCAGATCCTCCGCCAGCGCGAGATCCACGACGCGCTTGAAGGCCTCCAGCGGCGGTGCAGGCTTCATGCGACGCGGCGTCGCAGCGGCTCGAACATCGCGAGAGGAACAGATTCCGGTTTCAGGAAACGGCGGGCCGGCGCGGTGGCGAGTTGGGCCGGGAAATCGCTGCGCTGGTGTGAACCCCGGGATTCGTGACGCTCGAGCGCCGCCCGCAATAACTGCAGTGCGACGCACACCAGATTCGCCTCGGCCCGCGAGTCCGGTTTCCAGGATTGCAGCGCATGAACAGCGGCAAGCATCGTCGACTCTGAGCGCAATGGGCCGAGACTGTTGCCGACGAGCCGCCGCAGGACAGCAACGCGATCCGCGTCGGTATTCTGCTCAGGTGTTCCTCGCGGCAATTCGAGCGGACCCACGACGCGCCCCAGACGCAGCCCGTGAATCGCCTGCGCAATTCTCACGCCGAACACGAGCCCTTCCAGCAGCGAATTGCTGGCCAGACGATTGCCGCCGTGCAGTCCGGTCGATGCGACTTCGCCGCAGGCCCACAGGCCACGCATGGAGGTCGCGCCATGTGAATCGGTCGCGATGCCGCCCATGTGATAGTGCGCGGCGGTGGTGACAGGCAGCGGTTCCTTTGAGGCATCGATCCCGGCGGCTCGGGCCAGGGACCAGGTGCCCGGAAAACGCGCCTCCAGGTCCCGGACAACTGTCGTGTCGAGGAAGACCTGTTTGTCCTCGGCGCCGATGGCGAACACGCTGCGCGCCACGACATCGCGTGGGGCAAGTTCGGCGTCCGGGTGAATCGATGTCATGAACCGATTGCCCGATTCATCAAGCAGCACGGCACCGGCGCCTCGCAGCGCCTCGGTCAGCAGGGGCAGGGGATCGGCGTCGACATCGAGCGCCGTCGGGTGGAATTGCACGAATTCGAGATCGGCCAGCCGGACACCGTGGCGCGCAGCCGCCGCAAGACCCACGCCGCGGGAAGTGGCCGGATTCGTCGTGCGATCGAAGCAGCCGCCAATGCCGCCGGAGGCCAGCACGACTTGCGGCGCGAGCACCACCAGCCGCAGGCCGTCCTGGCCTTCGAGCAGCACGCCGGCGGCGCGATTGCCCGCAGTCACGAGATCGACGAGCTCGAAGCCTTCCAGCACGCGGATGTCTTCGCGCTGAAGCACCGCTTCGCGCATCGCCCGCATGATGGCAGCACCCGTCCGATCGCCGCCCGCGTGCACGATACGATGGCGGCTGTGCCCGGCCTCACGACCGAGCGCGAGGGCACCGGTCGGAGTCAGGTCGAATTCGACGCCAATCGCCCGCAGCCAGTCGACGCGGCTGGCCGCCGCATTGGTCACCAGCGAGACGATTTCCGGATCCGCGAGGCCGGCCGCGACACGCAATGTGTCCGCGGCATGCAAACCAGGGGAATCATCCTGAGCGAGGGCCGCGGCGATACCGCCCTGCGCAAGCCTCGATGACCCGCCGCCGATTGCTTCGTTCGCGACGACCACGCAGCCCTCGAGCGCCAATGCGGTCGACAGACCGGCGATTCCGCCACCGACGATAACGGCCGGCGCCAACATGTAGTCGTCTATGCGCATGTCTTGACCGCCAACATCCGGTTCACGGCCTCGCGAGCGCGCTCGGCCAGCGCCGGCTGGATCGTCACTTCATGGCGCAGATAGCGCAGGGAATCGGCGATGCCTTGCAGGGTAATCCGCTTCATGTGCGGACAGAGATTGCAGGGTTTCACGAACTCGACGTCGCGTACTTCAGCCGCGACGTTATCGGCCATCGAACATTCCGTGACCATGACGACGCGCCGCGGGCGATTGCGCTCGACCCAGGAGATCATGCCCGACGTGGAACCGACGAAGTCGGCTTCAGCGAGCACGTCGGGCGGGCATTCGGGGTGGGCAATGATCTGGATGCCGGGATGGCCTTCGCGATAGGAGCGTAGCTGCTCCCCGGTGAAGCGCTCGTGCACCATGCAGCTGCCTTCCCAGAGGATTATTTCGACGCCCGTCTGCGACGCGACCCAGCGGCCCAGATACTGGTCCGGCAGGAAGATCACGCGCTTGACGCCGAGTGACTCGACGACCGCAACGGCGTTGGATGAGGTGCAGCAGATGTCCGACTCGGCTTTGACCTCGGCCGAGGTATTCACATAGGTGACCACCGGCACGCCGGGATAGCGCTGCCTCAGCAGCCGCACGTCCGCACCGGTGATGGATTCCGCGAGCGAGCAGCCGGCACGCAGGTCCGGGATCAGCACGGTCTTGCCGGGATTCATGAGCTTGGCGGTTTCCGCCATGAAGTGAACGCCGGCCATGACGATGACATCGGCATCCGTGTCCCTGGCCATGTACGCGAGCGCCAGCGAGTCGCCGCGCAGGTCGGCGACGCCGTGAAAGATGTCCGGCGTCATGTAGTTGTGGGCCAGGACGACCGCACGGCGTGACTTCTTCAGAGCCTCGATCTGTTCGATCAGCGGCTCGACGACGGCGATTTCGATGTCCGGCAGGATACCCGCAAGGCGGCCCATGGCGATCCTCACTCGACTTATGCTCGAAGTGAGTATATCAATAAAGCCGGGCGCGCACTACCTCGCGGCGGAACCGGAATAATTCGGCCGGACGCCCCCTGGCGGGACGGTCAAGAGCCCCCGTCGCCTCCACGAGCTGCCCGTGTTCGATCAGGCGCCGGAAGTTCTGCTTGTGCAGGCGCATGCCGGTCAGCGCCTCGACCGTGCGCTGCAGGCGGAAAAGCGTGAATGTCTCGGGAAGCAGCTCGAAAACGACCGGGCGGTACTTCAACTTGCCGCGCAGCCGGCCAAGGGCGGTGGCGGCGATGCGCCGGTGGTCATAGGCCAGTTCCGTGCCGGCGGCAAGACCGGGCTTTGGCTTGCGGCCATGATCGCGCTGGTACTCCGGTACCAGTTGCGCCTCATAGAGGAGTTCGTAGCGTTCCAGGACCCGGATCGGGTCCCAGGGCCTCCGGCCCCCGAAGTTCGCGTCGACTCGATGGCGCCGCAGCGCATCGCGACCAGCCCAGCGATTGAGTGCCGGCATCAGCGTCTTGGTGACGACGCCGGGAACCCCGGAACGGCGATCCTCCCAGGGCAGCACGTCGTAACAATCCAGCCAGGCCGCGCCTGCAGCAGGCTGCGCTTCCTTGACGAGGGCGAGGTAGGCCACGGACAGGAGGCGCGAAGTGTGCGTCTCGCGTTGCCGGTCACGATCGCCAAATGTATAGAGCTGCTCCACGTAGCCGAGCTCGCAACCGGTCTGCGTCTCGACCCAGCGCCGCAGACCGAGCTCGAGCGTCGAATCCAGGTCCGTGTCCAGCGGCCCGAAGGGCAGGGCGGGAACGGAGTCTTGGTTGAACCGCGTTGTCGTCAGGATGCGCGGCTGCTCCGCCGTCACCGCGACGATCACCGCATCGAGACTCAGCGTCAGCTGCCGCGACATGACTCTGATCATGCCATATGAAGGGACGCACCTCAGTCCGCGTTCATCGCCTGTGCCAGCCTCAGACCCTGCAACACCAAGTCCGGGACCAGCTGATCGAACAGCTTGCTGTCTTCGTACAACGAGGCAAAGCCGCCGGTTGCGAGGACCAGCGGGCGCTTGCCATCGAATTCCTCATCGACCACCTTGCCAATGATGGTTTGCAGCGCGCCAAGATGACCGTGGAACAAGCCGGACTGGATGCTGGTGGCCGTCGTGCGGCCGAGCGCCGTGTCGACCCTGACGATTTCGACGGCGCTCAATTTCGAAGCGCCCGAGTAAAGCGCCTGCATGGACATGCGCAGGCCGGGCAGGATCACCCCGCCCATGTAGATTCGCCCGCGACCAATCGCGCACAGGGTCGTGGCGGTGCCCATGTCGATGATCAACAGGTCCTTGCCCGGGTACATGTGGGTCGCAGCGATCGCGTTGGCAATCCGGTCGGCGCCTACCTCGAGGGGATTCTGGTAGCCGATCTTGAGACCGGTGCGTACTCCGGCCTGGAGAATGAACGGTGCAATATCGAAATATTTTCGGCAGCTTGCGCTGATCGTGTAAACGACTTCCGGAACCACGCTGCACATGGCGATGCGCTCAATGCTTGCAGGGTCGACGCCGTTCTCGCGCAGCACGCTGCGGAAGAACAGGCCGTGCTCGTCGGACGACGCTCCGGACTTGGAAGACTGGCGAAACGTCATGCGCAATTCTTCGCCGGCGAAGACGCCGCCGAAAATATGGCTATTGCCGATATCGAGGCAGAGCATCACGATACTTTCTCCTCAACCGGGACATTGTCGATGAGTCTCGTGCTGCCCAGCCGGACTGCGGCCAACCGCCGTCCGTCGAAGTCTTCGACATAGTCGACATCGAAGCCCAGCTGTTGCAGGCGCGTTTGCGCGCTTTCAGTATCCTTGCACTCGCGTAGCACTTGATGAAGGGAGGGTGCCAGCCGCCGCTGTGCCGCATCGAGATTCTGGTTACGCGATGACATGGCCAGTCCGTCCGGCTCCCGCACGATCGGACAGCCGACGATTTCGGTATCCAGCAAGAAAGCCCGAGCCATGCCGCGCACCAGCAGCAATTGTTGATAGTCCTTCTCGCCGAAATAAGCCCGGGCGGGACGCACGATATTCAGCAGCTTCATCACGACGGTCAGCATCCCGTCGAAGTGACCAGGCCGGTGAGCGCCACATAAGCGGAGACTCAATTCCGACTCGCTGACCCGATAACGGTAAGCATCCGGGTATATCTCGTCGCGTGGCGGGAGAAACACGGCATCTACCGCGGCTTCCTTCAGCAGGGCGAGGTCATGCTCCGTCTGCCTGGGGTAACGATCGAAATCCTGCGGCTGGTCGAACTGGGTCGGGTTGATGAAGATGCTGACGACCGTCGCAGCGTTTTCCCGCTGGCTCCGCTGCACCAGCGACAGATGTCCCTCATGCAGCGCACCCATCGTCGGCACCAGACCGAGCGTGCGGCCGACGAACGTGCTGCGCAGCGCGCGCCAATCGGCAATCGAGCGGCACAAATTCATCCCGCGTAGCGCTCCTCGCGGGCAGGAAACGTTCCTTCGCGGACATCACGCGCGTACCGATTGAACGCATCCAGCCACTGCTGGCTGCCGTCCAGGTAATGACGCACGAACTTCGGCTTGAAATCAGGATTCAGCCCGAGCAGGTCTTGCATCACCAGCACCTGGCCGTCGGTGTCCGCACCCGCCCCGATGCCGATGGTAGGTATGGTCAGCGCGGCGGTGATTTCAGCGGCCAGAGATTCAGGCAGGCACTCCAGCACGAGCGCGAAACATCCCGCCTGCTGGCATTCCCGTGCCTCGGCCTTGATCCGCATCCGGTCAGGCTGGCTGCCGCCTTGCACGTGGAATCCGCCAAGCTGGTGCACGGACTGCGGTGTCAGGCCGATGTGGCCCATCACCGGAACGCCGGACTGAACGATGTGGTGGATCGTCTCTTCATTGCCGGCGATGCCTTCGAGCTTGACTGCCTGCGCTCCAGCGCGCATCAGTTCGCCGACGGCATCCATGGTTTCGGACAGCGACTTGCGGTACGAAAGGAATGGCATGTCGGCGACGATGAACTTGCCTGGCGCGCCGCGGCGCACGGCCGCGACGTGGTGGGCCATCATCGCCGTATCGATCGGCAGCGTCGTCTCGAATCCGTGCATCACCATCGCGGCGCTGTCGCCGACCAGGATCATGTCGATTTCCGACTGGCAGATGATGCGGGCGGACGTGTAGTCATAGCAGGTCACCATCACGATCTTTTCGTGGCCTGCCTTGCGTTCAGGAAGTTTCAGGATGTTCATGCTGCCGCCTTTGTGTGGAACTCGAGAAATGCCCGGTACAGGCCTTGCAGCCTGTCGCCCGCCAATGCATCCAGATTGCGCTCGATCGTTGCGCGATCGCCACGGCTGAGCGGGCCGGTCAGCGCCGATCCGCGCGTAACGAGGAAATTTTCCGTTACCTGGCGCAGGTAAGGCGCAAGGATGGCTGCCGGCAGATCCATGCGCTCAAAGCGCACGGCGACCCCTTCCCATAGCAGCTGGCTGAAGTTGCCGGCCATCACGCACAGCGCGTGGTAGCGCGCTTTGTGCTCGGGCGCGATTTCAAAGTGTGGATTCGGCAATCCAGGCAGCAAGTCGCCGAAGCGATGGCCGCGCTCCAAGATGAATGGCACGCACCGGTACTGCTCCGGTTCATAGAGCGTATTGCCGAATGTCATGAGCGGATGGGCCCCCGCAATGCCGGGGAAACTGAGCGCGCCTGCGCAATGCACGAGAGTCTTCTCGTGCAGGAACGGGTAGGTCTTGACGACCTCCGCGATTCCCGCATCGGAGACGAGCAACAACACATGGCTTGCGGGCTCGACGGTCGCGTGCAGGCGCAGCTGCGGATCGTCGATCGCATGGGAATTCAACGCACAGTTGCGGTCACGCGCCCAGCCGGAAACCGGCAGATTCAGATGGGCCAGGTAGTGGTGCATGTGCCGCGCCAGACGGCCACCACCAAGCAGGGCGTAATGTGACATCGGTACCTGTCCTGAAGGATCAAGTCCTCGGTTCATGCCGCATCGGAGCGGCGTCGTCCGCACTTGCCCGGTTCGCCGTGGCTGCCGCAATGGGTCAACCCGGCCGCTGGCAGTTGCGCCAGCGCGAAATATACACTGCAATTCGCCCGCATGCAGGACAGCGGTCAATCCGCGACAATGTGATCCATGCCCACCATCACACTTCCCGACGGCCGCCAGCGGCCATTCGACCGCCCGGTGACTGTTGCCGAGGTTGCGGCGGCTGTTGGCAAGGGCCTGGCGCGCGCCGCACTTGCGGGCGAAGTGGATGGCAGGCTGGTCGATCTATCGCGGGTGATCGACCGCGACGCCAGGATCCGCATCATCACGTCAAAGGACCCCGAGGGGCTCGAGATCATCCGTCACTCGACGGCGCACCTGCTGGCGCAGGCCGTTCAGTCGATCTACCCGAAGGCACAGGTCACGATAGGTCCGGTGATCGAGGACGGTTTCTATTACGACTTCGCCTTTGAGCGGCCCTTCACGCCCGAGGATCTCGAGAAGTTCGAGGCGAAGATGCATGAGCTCGCGAAGGCTGACCAGCCCGTGCATCGGCGCGTGCTGTCGCGCGATGACGCGGTCAAGCACTTCAAGTCCATCGGTGAGCAGTACAAGGCAGAAATCATCGCCGCAATACCCGCGGGAGATGAAATTTCGCTGTACGGGCAGGGTGGTTGGGAAGATCTGTGCCGTGGCCCGCACGTTCCCTCGACCGGCAAGCTCGGTGCCTTCAAGCTGACCAAGGTCGCGGGCGCCTATTGGCGCGGCGACTCGAAGAACGCGATGCTGCAGCGGATCTATGGCACGGCCTGGCCCGACGACAAGCAGCTGAAGGAGTACCTGCTGCGGCTCGAGGAAGCCGAAAAGCGCGATCATCGTCGCATCGGGCGCGAACTCGACCTGTTTCATTTCCAGGAGGAAGCGCCGGGTGCCGTCTTCTGGCATGCGGACGGCTGGACGCTGTTCCAGCAGCTCATCAACTACATGCGGGAGCGCCAGACAACGGCCGGCTATCAGGAGGTCAATACGCCGGAAATCATGGATCGCGAATTGTGGGTTCAATCCGGCCACGTCGAGAAGTTCGGCGAGAACATGTTCCTGACACAGACGCCCGACGAGCGTGTCTACGCGATCAAGCCGATGAACTGCCCGGGCCACATCCAGGTGTTCCGGCAGGGTCTGCACAGTTACCGCGAGCTGCCGATTCGCTATGCGGAGTTCGGCAAGGTTCATCGCTACGAACCATCGGGTGCCCTGCATGGGCTGCTGCGTGTGCGCGCATTCACGCAGGACGACGCGCACATCTTCATCACCGAGGACCAGGTCACCGAGGAGACGGTGCGCGGCATCGAACTGCTGATGTCGATCTATCGCGACTTCGGCTTTGACGACGTGAAGGTCAAGTTCGCGGACCGGCCGCCAAAGCGCGTCGGCGACGATGACGTCTGGACCCGCGCCGAGAATGCGCTGCAGGCGGGTACCCGCGCTGCCGGTGTGGAATTTACGCTGAATCCGGGCGAGGGCGCGTTCTACGGCCCCAAGCTCGAATTCGTCCTGAAGGACGCCATCGGCCGTGAATGGCAGTGCGGCACCTGGCAGGTGGACCTGAACCTGCCGGCGCGCCTGGGCGCGCAGTACGTGGACGAGCACAGCCAGAAGCGCACGCCGGTCATGTTGCATCGTGCGATCTTTGGTTCGCTGGAGCGTTTCCTCGGCATCCTGCTCGAGCACCACGCAGGCAAATTGCCGACCTGGCTCGCACCGGTACAGGCGGTCGTCCTGAATATCTCCGAAAAGCAGGCGAATTACGCGAACGAGGCCGCCGATTTCCTTAAAAATCAGGGGCTTCGGGCAGAAATCGACTTGCGAAACGAAAAGGTGGGCTATAAAATCCGCGACCACACGCTGAAGCGTGTCCCGTACCTGCTCGTAGCAGGCGATCGGGAAGTCGAGTCCAGGTCATTGGCCGTGCGCACGCGCTCCGGGAAGGATCTGGGTGCCATGCCACTGGTAGAGGTGGCCACTCGGATTGCCCAGGATGTGGCGGGCCGCGGCCGTCGTTTTTTGGAGGACTGAAGCATTTCGACAACCAAACGCGTCAGGCGCAATGAGGAGATCCTTGCACCGCAGTTACGCGTGATAGGCGCCGACGGAAGTCAGGTCGGCGTGATGACTCGCAGCGAGGCTCTGGCAAAGGCCCTCGCTGAGGAACTGGATCTCGTGGAGGTTTCGCCAACAGCTGAGCCACCTGTCTGCCGGATCATGGACTTCGGAAAGTACCTGTTCGAGCAGAACAAAAAGGCCCACACGGCGAAGCGCAAGCAGAAGCAGATCCAGCTCAAGGAAGTGAAATTCCGGCCGGGCACGGAGACGGCAGATTACCAGGTCAAGCTGCGTAATCTGATCCGCTTCCTGACGGAAGGTGACAAGGCCAAGGTAACCATGCGGTTCCGCGGCCGGGAGATGGCCCACACGGAGATCGGGCGCAAGATCCTCGACCGCCTCGTGGTCGACCTCGCCGAGCACGGCACGGTCGAGCAGGGTGCTTCGATGGAAGGGCGTCAGATCACCATGGTGATCGCTCCCAAAAAGAAGTGACCGGCGGCTAGCCGCCGATACGCCTCCAGCCCGCGCAAGCGGTGTGAAGAGGTCAGAAACAGGAGAGACCGATGCCCAAGTTGAAGACCAACCGGGCCGCGGCGAAGCGTTTTCGCAAGACTGCGAAAGGCTTCAAGCGCGGCCAGGCCAATCGCCGACACATCCTCACGAAGATGACCAAGAAGCGTAAGCGCCAGTTGCGCGGCTCGACCATGGTTCACGAAACCGATGTCGGCCGCGTGACGCGTATGCTTCCGAATCATTGACGCTCGCTGACAGGAGGGATGTGACATGGCAAGAGTGAAGCGTGGCGTCACCGCAGGACGCCGGCACAAGAAGGTCCTTAAGAAGGCCAAGGGTTACTACAACGCGCGCCGCAAGGTTTACCGCGTTGCGAAACAGGCGGTCATCAAGGCCGGCCAGTACGCCTATGTAGGGCGGCGGCTGAAGAAACGCGACTATCGCGCGCTGTGGGTGCAACGAATCAACGCTGCTGCGCGTGGTTGCGGGTTGTCCTACAGCCGCCTGATCTCGGGCCTGAAGGCGGCCGGTATCGAGATCGACCGCAAGGCACTTGCGGATATCGCAGTGCATGACATCGCCGCTTTCGGAGTGGTCGCGGACAAGGCGAAAGCCGCACTGGCCGCGAAGTAGCGCGCGCCCGGGCTGCAGGGGGTCAGGTGAAGGACCTGGATTCACTGGTCAAGCGCACGCTCGATCAGATCAAAGCGTGTAACGACCTTGCCGCGCTCGATGCGGTGCGTGTCGGCGTGCTCGGGAAGAAGGGAAGCATCACCGAGCAGCTCAAGTTGCTCGGCACGTTGCCTGCCGGCGAGCGCCGCGCGGCCGGCGCCGCGATCAACGAGGCCAAGGACGCGATCGCCGCCGCACTCGATGCCCGGCGCGCCGATCTCGAAGCGGAAGCCGTAAATCGGGATCTGGCGGCCGGCGCCATCGATGTCACGCTGCCGGGACGCGGCCAGTCGGGCGGGGGCCTGCATCCCGTGACACGCACGCGGCTCCGGATCGAGGCGATCTTTCGGCAGGCAGGCTTCAGCGTTGGCGAAGGCCCGGAAGTCGAGGACGATTTCCACAATTTTGGCGCGCTCAACATCCCTGCCGATCACCCGGCACGGGCGATGCACGACACTTTCTATTTTGGCGACGGCCGGCTGCTTCGCACGCATACCTCGCCGGTGCAGATCCGCGCGATGCAGAAGGATGGCGTGCCGCTTCGCCTGATTGCGCCGGGTCCGGTGTACCGCCGCGATTCCGACTTGACCCACTCGCCGATGTTTCATCAGGTCGAGGGCCTGGTCATCGACGAGGACATCAGCCTCGCAAACCTGAAGGGCGTGCTCGCCGGCTTCGCCGAGCAGTTCTTCGAGAAGCCGCGTGGATTGCGCTTCCGTCCCTCCTATTTCCCGTTCACCGAGCCCTCGGCAGAAGTGGACATCCAGTGCGTATTCTGTGATGGCACTGGCTGCCGCGTCTGCAAGCAGACCGGTTGGCTTGAAATCCTGGGTTGCGGCATGGTGCATCCGAATGTCCTGAAGGCCTGCGGGGTCGATGCCGAGCGCTGGCAGGGTTATGCCTTCGGCATGGGTATCGAGCGGCTCGCGATGTTGCGTTACTCGGTCACCGATCTGCGTCTTTTCTTCGAAAACGATCTGCGCTTCCTGGCGCAGTTCAACCGGGGCTGAACATGCGGGTCAGTCTCGAATGGCTGGAGGAATGGGTCGAGACCGGCTGGAACGCGGCGGTGCTCAGCGAGCGCCTGACCATGGGTGGCATCGAAGTTGAATCCATCGAGCCGGCGGCCGTTGAGTTCAAGGGCGTCGTGGTCGGTGAAGTACTGAGTGTCGAGCGCCATCCGGGTGCGGACAAGCTGACGGTCTGCCGAGTTGCGGGTGGCGGCCAGGATATCCTCCAGATCGTGTGCGGGGCGCCAAACGCCCGCGCCGGCATGAAGGCGCCGCTCGCGGTCGAGGGCGCAACCCTCCCGGACGGGCTCGTGATCGGGCACGCACAGCTGCGTGGGGTTGAATCTGCCGGCATGCTTTGCTCGGGGCGTGAACTCGGCCTTTCCGACGACCACGATGGGCTACTCGAGTTGCCGGCCAAGCTCGTGACCGGCACGCCACTTCGCGAGGCGCTGAAGCTCGACGATTCCGTCCTGACGATCAATGTGATGCCGAATCGTGGCGACGTGCAGTCCATGATCGGCGTGGCGCGGGAAGTTGCGGCGATTGCGGATCGCAGGCTCACGCCGCCTTACATCGAGCCGGTCGCCGCCGCGAATCACGCGCGACTTGAGGTGCGTCTGCTTGCGCCATCCGCCTGCCCGCGTTTTGCGGGGCGCGTCATCAAGGGAATCGATCCAAAGGCATCCACGCCACTCTGGATTCGCGAACGGCTGCGTCGCGCGGGCCTGCGCCCGATCAGCCTGATCGTGGATGTCACCAACTACGTGATGCTGGAATTCGGCCAGCCGATGCACGCCTATGACCTGCGAAGGCTCGACTCGCATATTGAGGTGCGCACGGCACGCACCGGCGAACGCCTGACCCTGCTGGATGGGCGCGAGATTGCGATCGATGCAAATACGTTGGTGATCGCGGACGCCACGGGTCCGGTTGGCCTTGCGGGCATCATGGGCGGAGAGAAGAGTGGCATCGCTCCCGACACCACCGACGTATTTCTCGAGGTCGCCTACTTCGCGCCGGACGCGATAGCCGGCCGAGCGCGGCGTTACGGAATGCTGACGGATGCTTCGCAGCGTTTCGAACGCGGCGTGGATCCTCGTCAGCAGGAGCGGGCGCTGGAGCGTGCAAGCGCATTCCTCGTTGAATTCGCCGGCGGGCAGCCGGGCCCGACCAAGCTGACCCAGGTCGAGGCGCATCAGCCGAAGCGCGCGAGTGTCACCTTGCGGCCGGAGCGCGTGGCAAGCCTGCTCGGCGTGCAGGTGCCGCGCTCGGATATCGAAGGGATCCTGCGCCGCCTCGGCATGCAAGTGGCGGGAGTGGGAGACGTGTTGGGCGTCATACCGCCCAGCCACCGCTTCGACATTGCGATCGAGCAGGATCTCATCGAGGAAATTGGCCGCATCTATGGCTATGACGAGATTCCGCGGAGCGATGCAAAGATGCCGCAGCGTCCGCGCGCCGCAACCGAACAAGCCGTCTCGCGCGAACGACTGATGCTATTGCTGGCGGATCGCGGCTACCAGGAAGCGGTCACCTACAGCTTCGTTGATGCGCGCACCCAGCGTCTTCTGTTCCCCGACAGCGAGGCGCTTGCGCTGGCCAATCCGATCTCCGCCGAGCTTGGCGAGATGCGGGTCTCCCTGTGGCCGGGCCTGATCGAGGCGCTTCGGTGCAATCTGCGAAGGCAACACGAGCGCGTGCGACTCTTTGAGGTTGGCACGCGCTTCGAAATGAGGGCCGGGCGTCTCGCCGAAAGCCAGGGTATCGCCGGACTGATCGCGGGACCCGCGCTTCCCGAGCAATGGAGTGCCGACAAACGCAGCGCAGATTTCTTCGATCTCAAAGCGGATGTCGAGGCGCTGTTCGCCCTGACGGGGCGCGCGGGTGCAATAAGTTACATTGCGACTCCACACCAGTGCCTGCATCCGGGCCGCAGTGCCGCTGTCATCGAAGGCAAGACCCGGCTCGGGTGGCTCGGACAATTGCATCCGGAGACCGCTCGCAAACTTGAAATCCGCGATCCGCCCTGGCTCTTTGAACTGGCAATTGACCCGAGCTTCCGCTCAGAAGTACCTGTCTTTGCAGACATTTCCAGGTTCCCGGTGATCCGGCGGGATCTGGCGATCGTGCTCGACGAGGCGACAACGCTGGACGAATTGAAGAAAGCTGTTAATTTGGCCGCAAAAGGCCTACTGCGCGAGCTTCACGTGTTCGACGTGTACCGGGGAACGGGGATAGAAGCCGGTAGAAAAAGTGTCGCTTTAGGCTTGATTTTACAGGAAACTTCTCGCACCCTTACTGACGCTGAAGCCGATGCCGTAATGGCTGCGGTGATTGCGCAGGTGAAGGGTGACCTGAAGGCTGCGATCCGGGGATAGTCCGAATGGCACTGACGAAGGCAGAAATTGCCGAAGCGCTGTTCAACCAGCTCGGGCTCAACAAGCGCGAGGCGCGCGAACTGGTTGACCTGTTCTTCGAAGAGATTCGCGCGGCGCTCGCGACCGGTGAGCAAGTGAAGCTTTCAGGTTTTGGAAATTTCGATCTGCGCGACAAGAACCGGCGACCTGGGCGCAATCCGAAGACCGGCGAGGAGATCCCGATTTCCGCCCGGCGTGTCGTCACATTCCGGCCCGGCCAGAAGTTGAAGGCCAGGGTCGAGGCCTATGCTGGAAGCAAGTAACAACAAAGATCTTCCGGCGATCCCCGCGAAGCGGTACTTCACCATCGGCGAAGTCAGCGATCTGTGCGGCGTGAAGCCGCATGTGCTGCGCTACTGGGAGCAGGAATTTCCCCAGCTCAAGCCCGTCAAGCGCCGCGGGAACCGCCGCTACTACCAGCGCCAGGATGTGATCACGATCCGGCAGATCCGCGGCCTGCTCTACGACGAAGGTTTCACGATCGGCGGCGCACGCAATCGCCTCGACGGCGACGTGGCGCGTGAAGACAACAGCCTGAGCCAGCAGGTGATCCGCCAGGTGCGCACCGAACTCGAAGATCTGCTGCGCCAGTTGCGTCGCTGATCCACGGCGCCGTTCAATCGGCTATCATCATCTACAGTCGGAGCGTGGCGCAGTCTGGTAGCGCACTTGCATGGGGTGCAAGGGGTCCCGGGTTCAAATCCCGGCGCTCCGACCAATTCATCCGAAAGAAGCGCCAGCCTCAGACAGGATTGCGCGCGGTGATGAACCAGGTACTCGACGGGGCCCAGACGCCGTCCTCGCGCGCGTAGACCGAGAGCGTCTCGCGCAGCGCCAGTGCCACCTGCGGTTTGAGCCTTTCACCTTCCTCACCGGCAAGCCGGATGATCTCGCCGGCCGGTCCGAGCGCCATCGCAAATTCCATGGCTTCCGCCAGATTGCTGCCGATGCAGATGTCGGTGTCGAAGCGTTCAAATGTGATGCCCCTGAATCCTGCGGACGTCAGCATGGCGCTGACCATGTCGGGACCTGACATCGAGAACGGACCAGGCCCACAGTGGACTTCGCCCGTTTCTTCCGGCGCTATCACGGGAACGATCTCCCTGACGCGTAATTCCGCCTCGTGCAGCCAGGGATTGTCCTCGCGCCTGCGCCACACGATTTGCGACAGCACGCCGCCGGGTTTCAGCGCCATGCGGATATTGCGCATCGCGGCGCCCGGCAACATGAAGAACATCGTGCCGAAGCGCGCAAAGGCATGATCGTACGGACCGCGCAGGTCATCGACCTGCACATCCGCAGTAAAAAATGAGGCGTTTGGAATTCCCGCAGCGCTTGCCGCCTGCTCGCCCTGCCGTATGAAATTCTCCGCGCAGTCGACCCCGACGGCGCGGCCTGTCGGGCCCACGGCGGCGGCGATCTTCAGGGTGCTGTCGCCGAAGCCGCAGCCGACATCCAGGACACGATCCCCTGCACGGAACAGGCGTCTCGACAGGAGTTCGTCACTGTGCCCCGAAAGTCCTGCGATCAACAGATGCTTGAACCGCACGAACTTGTCGAACAGAACCGTATTCCACGCTTCAACGACGATGGCATTGTCGTTCATGCGGCGATCCTCAGGGCCCCGGAGCGAACTCTATCGTTCCTCGGGTGGCCGGACGTGACGGAAGGTCCATAGCATGGCCAGATCGTAGAGAATTTTCAGCCCGCCGCAAATCACGAATGGCCAGGCCTCGAAGCCCGCCGCAAACAACGCGCCCGCAATTGCCGGACTCGCCGCGGCAGCGAGGCTTCTGGGCACGGAGGTGATGCTCGCGGCCGCCGGCCGTTCGGGCGGCGTGACAACCGCCATCACGTAGGATGATCGGGTCGGTACGTCCATCTGCGAAAGGGCCGAGCGCACCAGCAGCAGCGCGAGCGCCAGCCCGAGATTCGGGGCGATGGCCGCAAGGATCAGGCACAGACTCGATGGGATGTGCGTGTAGACCATCGTGTTGATGAGCCCGATGCGGCGCGACAGCCAGGCCGCGGCCGGAAACGAAAATGCCGCCAGCAGGCCGGACCAGAAGAAGAATATGCCGGCGGCCGTCAGCGACAGGCCGAACTTGCTGAAAAGCCACAATGCGACCAGGGCCTGCACGGCAAAGCCCCCGGCGAACGCATCGACGCTGAAGAGCGCCGCGAGCCGGTAGACGATGGCGCGCGATGGCCCGAGCGCGCTGCCCGGTTTGCGCGCGATCGCGGCGGCTTCGGCAGGCATCAGTCGATACATCAAGCCGCCGGCGATGCCGAGCAAGGCATACAGCACGAACATGGCCTTCAGTGCGGCCAGTCGCGTGAGGCCCACGGTCATCAGATACTCCGGACTCGCCGCGGCAAGCGAGCCTACTGCGGCTGCGAGTGCGCCAATGAGACCGTAGAACGCGAACATCCGGGTTCGCTGCGCATCGGCAACCGAGTCTGAAAGGAGTGCATGCTCCAGCGGCACGAAGATGCTGACGCTGCCGGCGGAAGGATTGATGGTACCGACGCAGGCGATGAGCAGCAGCATCGGGTAGCTCTCCGACGCTGCGAGTGCAAGGCCCGTCGCGACCATCAGCAGCGAAGCGAGCATCAGCAATCTGCGCCGCGCGGTGTTGGCGCCAAGCATGCCGATGCCAAGCGTCATCAGCGCCGAACCGAGCAGGGCGCAGGTTGCGACGATACCGACCTGAAAGGCGTCGAGGCCGACCTCGGTCAGGTAGACAACCAGCAAGACGGCGACGAATCCATCGCCGAAGTCCCGGAACGCACGGGCAGCGTACAGGCAGGTGGCGGGGCGAGGCATGCGGCTCAGCGATCGGTCGGACGAGTCGGGAGCATCACGGGTCCCAGTCTAGCGCCAAACAAAAGGGCCCGGCTTGCGCCGGGCCCCATGTCCAAGTCTGCGGTCTTCGCTCAGCGATTGCCGCTGGCTTTCACTTCCCAGATGTAATCCGCGTGCGAGTCGCAGATATCCGTGAAAACGTCGCCAAGCGCATTGTCCTGCGACTCGATGATGCTTGCGCGCACCTCCATGAGGGTCTTCACGTCGGTGGCAGTCATCGTGGAAAGGCGCCGGTATTCGCCGCCGACCACGTGCTCCATCCAGCCCCAGGACTTCAACTTGCCCTCAGCGACCAGCTTGTCGTAGGCGGGCGCATAAACCTGCGTGACGAGCGCATCGGCCTGCGCTTCGCGGCTGTCACAGACGTAGTACGTCGAGAAAACGGCATTGCCGGGCGCAATGTTGCCCGCATTGCCGGCAACGCGTCTCCAGATGTAGTCGTCGTGCGAGTTGCAGATCTTGCCAAACTCATCGCCGAGCTTCTTGTTCTTGGCATCGGCCTGGTCGCCGATCTTCTTCTGCGCGTCCAGCAACGATTGGATCGACGGCCCAACCGAGAACATCAAGCGGCGCCATTTGCCGCCGGTCTGGTGCGCATAGAGGCCGTAGGCGGTGATGCTGCCATCCGCGACGGCCGCGTCGTAAAACGGCTGATCGAGGGACTTGAAGATCTCGTCCGCGCGTTCCTGCAGCGTCACGTCGCAAACGAAGTAAGTCCCGTAAACGTACGATTCCGCTGGCTTGTCTTCGGCCGCTACTGCCGTACCGGCAACGGCAAGCAGCAGGCAGCCTTGGAGCAGAACCGCTCCCTTCATGAACTTTCTCATTATTTCCTCCCAGATTCCGGGCATTCGCTGGCCCGGTGACAGCGCCGCGATTATAGACCTCTTGTCAGTGGCCCATGTGCAAGGTGAGACTGTGGCCAGTATTCGAAGGAGAGGTCATGAACGGGCGACTGGCATATGTGACAGGCGGAATGGGCGGGATCGGCACGGCGATTTCCAGGCGCCTGTGCAAAGAGGGATTTCGCGTGGTTGCGGGCTGCGGGCCCGGTTCGAAGCGCAGGATCACCTGGGTCGCGGACATGCGCGCCCAGGGCTACGAGGTGCATGCATCGGAAGGCAATGTGGCGGACTGGGAATCGACCCGCGCCGCCTTTGAAAAGGTGCTGAAGGAACTCGGCCCCGTGGACGTGCTCGTGAACAATGCCGGCATCACGGCCGACGGCACCTTCCGCAAAATGACGTTCGAGCGCTGGCACAAGGTCATCGACACCAACCTCAACAGCCTGTTTCACGTGACCAAGCAGGTGATCGACGGCATGCTGGATCGCGGCTGGGGGCGTGTCATCAATATCTCGTCGGTCAACGGGCAGAAGGGGCAGTTCGGCCAGACCAATTATTCCACTGCGAAGGCAGGCATCCACGGCTTCACCATGGCACTTGCCCAGGAAGTCGCCTCCAAGGGCGTCACGGTCAATACCGTCTCGCCCGGGTACATCGGAACCGAAATGGTCCGTTCCGTGAAGGCCGAGGTACTCGAGAAGATCGTAGCGACGATACCGGTCGGGCGCCTCGGCACGCCGGAAGAGATCGCCTCGATCGTCGCCTGGCTGGCATCCGATGATTCGGCATTTGCGACTGGCGCGGATTTCTCGTTGAATGGCGGCCTGCACATGGGTTAGGCGCGGGGGGGGTGCTAGAAAATGAAGACGCGCGCAGCTATTGCCTGGGCCGCCGGCCAGCCGCTCGAGGTGGTCGAGGTCGATCTCGAAGGCCCGAAGGCAGGCGAGGTGCTGGTCGAGATCAAGGCGACAGGCGTCTGTCACACGGATGAATTCACGCGCTCAGGCGCGGATCCCGAGGGCCTGTTCCCGGTGATTTTCGGCCACGAGGGTGCGGGTGTCGTCGTGGACGTCGGCGCCGGCGTTAAGTCGCTCAGGAAGGGCGACCATGTCGTACCGCTCTACACGCCGGAATGCCGCGAGTGCAAATCCTGCCTGTCGCGCAAGACCAATCTATGCACAGCAATCCGTGCCACCCAGGGCAAGGGCATGATGCCGGACGGCACCAGCCGCTTTTCGATCAACGGCAAGAAGATCCATCACTACATGGGCTGCTCGACTTTCTCGAATTACACGGTGTTGCCGGAAATCGCGCTCGCAAAGATCCGCGAAGACGCGCCATTCGAAAAGGTCTGCTATATAGGCTGCGGCGTGACGACC
>Ga0209797_10000244_pt1 | contig 26204 bp, 29 predicted proteins | sample DOMMetBare3Fresh_2_FD_187472 | JGI IMG/M metagenome (GOLD analysis project Ga0209797, IMG submission 187472) | Wetland sediment microbial communities from St. Louis River estuary, USA, under dissolved organic matter induced mercury methylation -... | ecosystem: Environmental > Aquatic >... | reverse complement strand
GCTGACACAAGTGCGACGGCCTCGGGGAAGAGCACGCGCATGGCGTCGCGGAGCGCGAGCGACTGCTGGTCGACGCCCCCGGTGACCTGGATCTGCTTGAGGGCGGCGGCGGTGAGCTCGACGGCCGTGTTCAGCGTCAGGGTCGCGAACTGCTCCCGCTGGGCTTCTTTGACGCCTTCGGCCTGTTGCTCGGCGAACTCGCGCAGGCCGCGCATGATCTCCTCGGGGTCGCCGCCGAACGGGAAGAAGCCTCCGCCTTCCATGCCCCTAGGTTAGACGAGCTCGGCCAGGTAGGTCGTCTCGACCTCGGCGAGGAGCTCGTCGATCGTTCCGTGGGCGCCGCGCATGGCCGCCGTGAAGGGCGAGGGGGCGGCGGGGTCGAGAGCCTGCTCGAGCAGGCGGGTGGCGTGGCCGATCTCGTCGAGACGTCGAGGCGAGGCGAGCTGCGGCGGGGCTCCGATCACGAGCTGCAGGGCGCGGACGGCGTTCTCGGCCTCGTCGATCCCTTCCGGCGCCTCTGTGAGACGGAGCGCCACGAGCTGGGCGAGGAGCTCGTCGAGGTCGCCGCCCGCGGCGGCTTCACCGGCGATCTCGCAGAGGGCCGCGATGGCGACGACGTCGCGGACGTCTCGTCTCTGCGTGACGGGGTCGCCGGCATCGTCGAGCACGAGCCAGGCCCGTGCGGCGTCCTGCCCTGCGAAGGCGCAGAGGTAGAAGCGGTTGCCGTCGCTCGGCTCGGCGGCGAGCACGGCGCTGAGCCCGTGGCCGTCGGGTGTGTGCGGGCCGGCGGCGCCGGCGATGCGCTCGAGGTCACGGAGGAGCGTCACCGTGCCAGGATAGTGGCGTGTCCGAGCGCCGCGACCAGGCGAAGCAGCTGTTCTCGACGCTCGGGCCGAGATACGACCGCATGGGCGCGGTGCTCTCGTTCGGGCAGGATCCGCGGTGGCGCCGGTTCATGGTCTCGCGCCTGCCCGCGTCGCCGCCGGGCTGCACGGTGCTGGACGTGGCCACGGGAACCGGGCTCGTGGCCGAGCGGCTGCTGCAGCGAGGCTTCACGGTAACGGGGCTCGACCAGAGCCCGGACATGCTGGCGGAGGCACGCCGCCGCTTCGGCGAGCGCGTCACGCTCGTGGAGGCGTCGGCGGAGGAGCTGCCCTTCGCCGACGGATCGTTCGATCACCTCACGTTCACCTACCTGCTGCGCTACGTCGACGATCCTGCGGCTGCGCTGCGGCAGCTCGTTCGCGTGGTGCGGCCGGGCGGCACCGTGGCATCGCTCGAGTTCTGCGTGCCGCGCGGCCTCTGGCGGCCGCTGTGGGACCTCTACGTCGGCGTCGGCCTGCCGGGCGCCGGGCGCCTCGTGTCGCCCGGCTGGCACGAGGTAGGCCGGTTTCTCGGCCCCTCGATCCGGGGCTTCTGGGAGCGCTGGCCCCTGGAGCGCCAGCTGCAGGCCTGGCGCGACGCGGGCATCCCGGACGTCCAGGCCCGGCGCCTCAGCCTCGGGGGCGGGATCGTGATCTGGGGCGTGAAGGCGGAGCCGCCCCGGTGAGGCCGGCGTTCTACGCGCTCGAACGGGGAGGCTGGCGGGACTACGTGACGCTCCTCCACCTCCCCTACACGGCCTGGCATCTCTCGTACGTCGTCGCCGGCGGATGCCTCGCGGCGACGGTGGCCTGGGGCCGCCTGGGCCTCACCGTGCTCGCGTTCTTCCTGGCGATGGGGATCGGCGCCCATGCGCTCGACGAGCTGAGCGGCAGGCCGCTCGGGACGGCCATCCCGCGTTGGGTGCTGATCTCGCTCTCGCTCCTCTCCGTGACAGCCGCGTGCGCGATCGGCGTGACAGTGGCGGTCACGTTCAGCCTCTGGCTCCTTCCCGCCGTCGCCGTGGGAGCGTTCCTCGTGCCGGCGTACAACCTCGAGCTCTGCGGCGGCCGCTTCCACTCCGATCTCTGGTTCGGCATCGCCTGGGGCGGCTTTCCCGTCCTCACCGGGTACCTGGCAGTGGCCGGCAGCGTCCGCGTCGAGACGGTGCTGCTGGCGGCCTGGGCGACCGTGCTCTCGCTCGCTCAGCGACGGCTGTCGACCCAGGTGCGGCGGGCACGCCGGCGGGTCGTCGCCGTCCGCGGGGAGGTCGAGCTCGTGGGCGGCGGGCACGAGCCCGTGACGCGCGAGTCCCTCGTTGCCGCGCCGGAGGCCGCCCTGAGGCTGCTCGCGGCGTCGACGGTGCTCGTCGCTGTGGCCCTCGTCGCGTTCCGGATCTAGTCAACCATCTAGAGGCTTGATGTGGGTTAGAAGCACGTCTGGATGCGGCCCTGCACGCTGCGGCTCGCGTCCGCCGGGGACGGCGCCAAGGCCACCAGCCTTGTCACCGCCCCCGGCGAACACGCTCCTTGGTGCAGAACCGCCCCAGCCGCACTCCTAACCCACATCAAACCTCTAGAAGCAGACGAGCCGGCAGACCCACCTGCAGTGCAGGTGGAGGCGCGGCCAGCAGAAGCGGAACCCGAAGATGCGGATGCACACCCAGTGCACCTCCCACTTGCACTCGAGCTTGCACACCCAGCGGCAATGCGGGAACGGCCACGGCAGCGGCGAGTGGGGCAGGTGCAGCCCTTCGATGTCGACGAGGTCGAGCGGGCCGATCAGGCCGCGCTCCTGCAGCGTCCCGATCGGGTTCTGGGCGAACGCTGTCGCGAGCTCACCACCTCTGTTGACGGCCGCGTCGAACGCCTTCAGCGCCTTCTCCTTCTCTGCCACGTAGGCGCTGAAGAACTTGATCGCTCCGTCGGAGTCGACGTAGGTCTCTCGGAGGTGCTTGTGCGCCTCCTCCTGCGAGACGACCTCGATCTCGACCGGTGTTCCCTTGGACTCGGTGGCCATCAGTGCCTCCTTCTCGTTCGGTTGACCGACGACGGCCGCAGTCGCCCGCGGGCGGGGCACGACTCCGTGCGGGGGCAGCCTCTGCCATGGGTCAGCTCGGCTCCTCCGGCGCCAGCACGAACGCCCTCAGGTCGTCTGCGTCGTAGCCGGAGAGGCGGCTCCAGCCGTCCGTCGCGAGCGCGTCGACGTCGAGCCACTCCGCGAAGCCCGCGATGGGGCAGTTTCCGAGCAGCGCCCCGGCCGTGGGCGTCAGCAGATGCGATCCGGGCGGCGCGCCCACGGCACCGGAGTCCGTGAGCACGTCCGTGACGCCCCGTCTCACGCCGAAACTGAACGTGGCGAAGCCGTTCGGGTGCGACGCCGCGAACGGCAGCGACACGACGTCTGCCGACGAGCCCCAGTGCAGCACGCCGCAGGCGTCGGCGGCACCACCGTTCAGCAACGGCGCCCCGATGGAGGCGGAGCAGGCGTTGTTGTCGACGTGCAGGGTGAAGAACAGCCTTCCGGCCGCAACGAGGCCGAGCGCGGCTGCGTCCGCCGTCGGGATCGTCGCCGTCAGGTCCGTCGTCTCCGGGATGCGGAACGAGATGCCGGCGGTCGTCGCGTTCACGGCCGCCCCGGCCCCGTCGAACAGCGCCAGCTCGAACTCGTAGAGACCCGCCTCTGCCGGCGGTGCGAACGACGCCGACAGGAACGTGCCGCTCGACGTGTCGACGACGGCGTCGGCAATCACCCACTGCCCGATCGGAGGCAGCGCCGGCGGGATCTCGTACAGATTGGCCGTGCCGCCGACGGGCTGTGGGCCCAGCTTGTAGGGCTCGATCTGGAAGGCAGACCCGAGCCAGTGGCCGTAGTGGCGGAGCTCCGTCGTCGCGATGTCCACGAACGGATTGCCGCTGCCGGCCTTTCGCCACCTGAGGCGGTAGTACCGGACGTTGAGGTCGGTACGAAGGGTGTTGTCGAACTCGAAGCGGAGATGGAGCGAGCCGCCCCACGGCGCCCCGGTGCCCGTCAACCCGATGTTGCCGCCGTTCGTCGTCGGGGCGAGCGCCGTCGACGTCCCCCGAATCGAGGCGAGCGACGTGTTGCCGACGGCCATCGCCAGCACCCAGTGCCGCGGCGCGATCACCGGCGGGCACGGCGGGCACGTATGAGCCCACGGGCTCGTGGTGACGAGCTGCACCTCGGTTCCGCAGGCGTAGTTCCAGCGTGTGTGGCAGGCGATCGGCGTGGGCTCGTAGATCGGCACCCGCCAGAACCCGAGCCGGCGGAAGGCCTTGAAGTACAGGTCGGGCACGTCGCTCGAGCAGCCCCGGGAGAAGATGGCCCGGAAATGCCCGCAGTCGTCCGTGGTGGCACGCGCGACGAGTTGCGTGGTCACAGCCGGCGGCCACAGGAAGCAGAGAAGCGGTCGTACCAGCTCCGGCCGCGCCACCAGGGCCTCGCGAAGGGCAGCCGTGCCCGCGAACGCTGCCCGCTGGAGCGCAGGCTCCTCCGCGACGGCGTGGAGCGCCGCGCGCGCCTCGCCCGGATCGGGCCCGCGCACCTCCGCTCCGGCGAAACGGAACAGGCGCTCGCCCTCGCCCTCGGCGAGCACGCCGGCGCTGACCGCGTCTGCGGAGGAGCTCGGGTCGCCGGCGAGCGCGTGACTCCGCAACGCGAAGGGTGCCTCTCCCGCCCGCTCCACCGCGAGGAACGGCGCCGGGTCAGGCCCCGGGCCCGGCCGCGGGACGATGCCGCCGAACGGATCCTCGGGCGGCCAGGGCGGCCACGGCGGCCGTGGCCTCAAAATCACGTCGCGCAGGCGGTCGAGGATCGCGTCGGGAATGCGGTGCACGATCACCGGCACGGGATCCACCTCGTACACCTCGATCTCGGCGCCGCACACGGGGAGCTCGATCGACACGCCACCCGAGACGACCCGCTTGACGAGCGTCCCGGGCACCACGCACAGGCCGCGCAGCCAGCACCACCAGCGTGAGCGGTCGATGGGGACGTGCAGCTTCGCGTTCGCGTCCAGGTCGGCGGGGCGCAGCATTCGCTCCGCCGCTCCGACACGGATCAGGTGCGAGAGCAGCTCACCTTCGTCCTTCGTCTCGCTCTGCAGTCCGACCAGCAGGCGAACCTCGTCGGGCTCGGCACCCTGCGGGATGGACAGGAGGACGCCGGCGCCGGGCTTGAGATCGGCCTGAGCGAGCAGCCTGCCACTACTTCCGAACGCGTATGCCGCCAGTGCAGGGTGCTGTTCGCCCTCGCGGACGTCGAGCGCCTCCGCCTCCACGTGAACGCGGAGCGCAGCTGCCTGCCCGTTTCGTTGCCGTGCCATCGAGTCACTCCTCGCAGTCGTCGGGATCCCCACCACCTCCCCTCCCGCGTGTCTGCCCGAGCGGGAGAGGGCGGCCCGCGGCCGCAGGGCCGTGCCGTCCTGCGCAGGGCCCGACAGCCCTTGGCCACCGTCCTGCCGGGTGCCGCAGCGGTTCGCATTCGCGAGAGCACGCTGCCTCCAGTCGAGCCTGACCTCGCGAGCCTACGACGCCGGAGTCGGCCGGCGTATCACCCGGCCGGGGGCTTTGTGTCGTTTGCCTCTCGGCCCGGAGTGCCGGCTACGCCGCACCGACGCTGGCAGAGTCGCTACTCGCCGGCGCCAATCAGAGGAGGTGGCGCTCGGCGGCGCCGACGAGAGCGGTGAGGGACGCGTCAGGGGCGAGACACCGCTCGCCCCTGACGCGGTCAGATCCTCAGCCGGTGGTGAGCACGTCGACCGAGACGATCGACTCGGGGTGCAGCAGGCGGTCGCCGATGAGGGGCCACTCGCCGCGCGGCTCCTCGAGCTCGGAGATGATCGAACGCGCGAGCACCAGCGCGCTGTCCCGGTTCGGTGCGGTGCCGACCTGCACGACCTCTCCATCGGTCAGACGGATCACGACCCGTCGGAGCTCCGAGGGCGTCCATTCGGCGGCGCGGTCGAGCGCGGGAATGACAGGCATTTCGAGTACTGCCACGGCGTCCTCCATCCGTCGGTCGAGCCTGAACGGGAGTGCCGCCGCTCCCATACCTGGTTCACACGGTTATCGAAGATCCGGCGAGGTCCCTGTTTCCCTCGAACGGGTCATTCGCCGCGCTGCACGTCGACCGAGACGATCGCACCCGGTCGCACGAACCGCTCGTCGATCTGCGGCCACTCGCCCCGGGCAGACGCAGCCTCGATGTGACGAACCATCTCGCGTGCGATCTCGACGGCCGGCTCGCGCCCCTCGGAGCGCCCGACCACGATGTCCTCGTCGCCGTGAATGCGCAGCACGACGCGCCGGATGTCGATCGCGAACGCCGGCGAGTCAGGTGCGTCCACGGTCTCGATGGGCACGTCGACGTCGTCGTGTGCGGCGTCGGCATCGACCTCGGTGAGATCGCGTTGCGCGAAGTCGCGGTTCCCGAAGATCGTCATGTGGGGTGTTCCTCCTCCGTGGCGAGCAGACACCCTGCCTATCGGCTCCTGCCCGCCGACCGAGTGTCCCTCGTTCGAGGGCTGATCGTCCTCGAGGACGACGCCAGACCATCCCGGGGGAGGACGCGGCGCGCCGCCTGCCGGCCTACGCTCACCCTGATCGCTAGGGAGCGCGTCCAGGGCGGTCGGGGGCGTCACACCTCGACCGCCTGGGGGCGTCTGGCGACTGGCGCCGCACCCTGGAGGGCCGGGCTAGGGCGAGAGCGCCGGCGCGAGTCGGCGGCGGCCCGTCGCCACTCCGATCGCGACGAGCCCCGTCACGCCGGTCACCGCGAAGGCGAGGCCGGTGCCGCCGACGGCGGTGAGCCAGCCGGCGAGCAGCGCTCCGAACGGCGCGAGGCCGACGAACGCGAACAGGTACAGCGACACGAGCCGGCCTCGCAGGTGATCCGGCGTGCCGAGCTGCACCAGTGCGTTCGCGCTCGCGGCGAACACGGTGAAGCAGCCGCCGATGGCGGCCAGGAGCGCGCCGGCCACCCACACGTCGTGCACGGGTGCGAGCGCCAGCATCAGCACGCTGAACCCGACGGTGCCGGCCCGGAACGCCCGCCAGCTGGCACGGCGCAGCGACGCGGTCACGAGCGCCCCGAGCAGGGCTCCCGCGCCGAACGCCGCCGAAAGCAGGCCGAACGCACTCGCTCCGACGTGGAGGGTGTCCGACGCGAGCAGCGGCACCAGCGTGTTGAAGTTGAAGCCGACGAGGCCGACGAGCGTGACGACGGTCAGCACGGCTCGGATCTCGGGCGTCGCGGCCGCGAAGCGCAGCCCTTCCCGGGTCCCGCCGAGCACCGATCTCCCCGGGGCCTTCTCGACGCGGTGCAGGTCACCGGTGCGCATGAGCGCGAGAGCAGTGAGGACGGCGAGGAAGCTGAGCGCGTTGACGGTGAAGCACACGCCGATGCCGACCGAGGCGATCATCACGCCGGCGATCGCCGGGCCGATCACCCGTGAGGCGTTGAGCAGGCCCGAGTTGAGGGCGACGGCGTTCTGCAGCTCACGCGGGCCGACCATCTCGAAGGTCAGCGTCTGGCGGCCCGGCGCGTCGAGAACGAGGGTGACGCCCCCGAGAGCCGCGAGCAGGTACACGATCGGCAGCGTGGCGGTGCCCGTCAGCACGACCACGGCGAGCGCGACGGAGACGACCATCGCAGCGGCCTGTGTCCACATCACGAGGCGCCGGGTGTCGAGGCGATCGACGATGGCTCCCGCGGGCACGCCCAGCAGCGTGTAGGGGGCGAAGCGACAGAAGATCAGCCCCGCCACGGCGAGCGGGGAGCGGGACAGCTGCAGCACGAGCCACGCGAGGGCGACGTTCTGCATCCACGAGCCGGCGAGGGAGACCACCTGGCCCGCGAAGAAGAGGCGGTAGTTGCGATGGCGCCGCAGGCTCCGGAACGTCCGGGAGCGCAGCGCGACAGCTGCCGAGCTCACGCGCGCTCCGCGGAGGCTGTCGCGCCGAGGCCCAGCGGAGCGAGGCATCCCTCGCCCTCCGGCCTGCCGATCAACCTCAACAGCGGGTCGACCGCCGCCTCGATCGCTGCGAGCTCGTCCGGCTCGAGCACGCCCAGTCGTTCGGCCAGCCAGGTCGTCCGCCGTTCACGCACACGGCGCAGCAGCCGCTCGCCGGCCGCGGTCAGGGTGAGGCCGACGCGGCGCCTGTCCACCTCGGAGCGGACGCGGACGAGCAGGCCTGCGCTCTCCAGCCGGTCGACGTGCCCGGACAGGGCGGGAGGGGAGATGCCCTCCTCCTCTGCGAGCGCACGCAGCGTGAGCCCGGGGCTGCGCTTCACGAGCCACAGGATCGTCACCTGTCGTCCCGTCACGCCGAGCTGCTCGGTCTCCTTGCGCAGCTCCCGTGCGAGGCGGAGGAGCACGGGACGTAGGTCGTTGGCGACCTCGAGTGGCGAGAGCATAGCCTGACTAATCATTAGTGAAGATAACGATATCAGCTGACGGCAGGGCGCGCCGGCGTGACGGGATCGGCCCCGCCTGGCGGCGGGTGGCCTGGCGTGGCGGGGGGCAGGGCGGCGCGGCGCCCCGACGGGCGTCAGGCCTTGGCTTCGGGCTCGAGCTTGTAGCCGACGCCGTAGCGCGTCTGCAGGAAGGTGTGCTGCGAGGCCCTGTGGTCGATCTTCTCACGCAGCTTGCGCACGAACACGTCGACTGTGCGGTCGCGGTGCGAGGCGCGCCGGCCCCACACCCGCTGCAGCAGCTCGTCGCGCGTGAGCACGCGGCCCATGTCGAGCGCCAGCGTGTACAGGAGCCGGAACTCCGTGGGGGTGAGATCGGCGCTCTTGCCGTCGACGTACGCCTGCACGTTCTTCGTGTCCAGGCGCAGCTCCTCGATCACGATCTCGTCACCGCGACGTGGATCCTGCGCGCGTGTTCCCCTCCTGGCGGCCGCACCGACCCGGGCGGTCAGCTCTCTCATCGAGAACGGCTTCACGAGGTAGTCGTCGGCACCGATCTCGAGCGCATGCACGCGGTCGTGCTCGGTGCCGCGCGCCGACACGACCACGATCGGCGTACCGATCCCCTCGCCGCGCGCCTGCTCGATCACCTTCCACCCGTCCAGGCCGGGCAGCATCAGGTCGAGCACACACACGTCCGGCTGCTCGAAGCGGAGCCGGGCGAGGCCGGTCTCGCCGTTCGCGACGCCCACCGCGTCGAACCCGGCGGCCTGCAGGTGGCGCGCCATGCCCTGGGCGATGACGTCGTCGTCCTCGATGATCAGGACTTTCGCCATATGGAGATGATGGACGGCCCCCGGTTCCCCGGGGGCCGTCAAGGTGTTACCGGATGGTAACGGACTGGTTGCCGCAGCCCGGCTATTCGGCCTGGGCGTCGGTGTCGGCGTTCTCGCCGGCGTTCTGGTCGGCGGTCAGGACACGCACGTACAGCACCTTCTCGCAGCCGGCGATCGTCGTCGTCGCCTTCTCGGAGAAGCGGACGATCGCGACGTCCTCGCCCTCGCCGCAGTCGAGCAGGTCCGGGAGCCGGTCCGGTGCCAGCGCGTGCAGGCGGTCGTTGCCGGTGCCGCCGTAGACCTTGTCCTCACCCCAGCCGCCGAACAGCGAGTCGTCGCCGCCGTCGCCGTTGACGACGTCGTTGCCCCTGCCGCCGCCGGCGCGGTCGTTGCCCTCGCCGCCCGAGACGGTGTCGTCGCCGGAGCCGCCGTGCACCCGGTCGTCGTCGTTGCCGCCGCCGACCGTGTCGTTCCCGCGTCCGCCGAAGACCAGGTCCCTGCCGTCGCCGCCGTCTGCGGTGTCGTTGCCCTTGCCCGAGCGGACGACGTCGTGGCCCTCCAGGGCGGTGATCGAGTCGTCGCCTGCGAACGCGCGGATCAGATCGGCGCGCGGGGTGCCCGTGAGCGTGTCGTTGCCGGCCGTGCCGTTGACGACCGCGGCGGTGGCGGCGGCGGCGATCGCCAGCAGCGCGCCTGCCGCAATCGTGAGAACCAGAGCCTTGACCTTCATGTCGTACCTCCCCTTCCGTGGAGCCCGTTGACACTCGTATTGACCCCGACCGGCGTGAGGCGGGAGTGTGGCCGGCGCAAGCGCTGCGCAAGCCGTCTGTTAGAACGGTGTGAGCATGGACGCGGACGGAACCCGGGGGAGGCTGCTCGTGGAGGAGAGCAGGGAAGCCGTCGTCGTGCTCGACGACTCCGACACCGTCGTGCTCGCGAGCCGGCGCGCGCGCCAGTCGATCGACGGCATCCGGGAGGGTGAGCGCATCCCCGAGGGAGTCCTGTCCGGCGACCGGGGCCTCGTGCCGCTGATCGTCCCCTACGACATCGGCGGCCGGCGGGAACGGCTCGTCTACCTGAGCCAGGCAGGGGACATGACCGCCTACGAGGAGCTGCGCGCCGGGTTCACGGCGGCGGTCTCGCACGAGCTGCGCACGCCGCTGGCCCGCCTGCTCTCGCTGCTCGAGACCGCCATGCTTCCCGGTGAGGACGTACGCGCGCTCATCGATCAGGCCCGGAGCGAGGTCGAGTCGGTGCGCGAGCTGATCGACGAGGTGCTGTTCCTGTCGGAGCTCGAGTCCGGCGGACGGGTCGTCTCGCTCGGGTCCGTCGCCGTGCGACCCGAGCTGGACGCAGTCGCGGTCGGCCTCGAGGAGCGGGCGTCGCGCGCCGGCGTAGAGGTAGTCGTTCAGGGTGATCCCGCGATCGAGCTCGAAATGCGGCCGCGGATGCTGCGCGTGATCGCCCAGAACCTGGCGGAGAACGCGATCCGCTACGCCGGCCCCGGGGCGACGTTCACGCTGGGTGTCGAGCGATCTGCGGACGGTGGCGTCGTCCTGTGGGGATGCGACGACGGCGTCGGCGTCGACGAGGACGAGCTCTTACGGCTGTTCGAGCGCTTCTACCGGGCCGATCGGGCACGTGCCTCTCGGGGCACCGGCCTTGGCCTGGCGATCGTCAAGCACATCGTCAACCAAGGGGGCGGCTCTGTCGAGGCGCGCGGCGGGCGCGGCGCGGGCCTCGAGGTTCGCTGCACCTTTCCAGCCGGCTGACGCGGTTCACCGGTCTTTCACCATACATTAACCAACCCGAATCCCATCGGGGTTCGCCCTCAGGCGAGACTGGCACACGGGTGACCGACGTGGCGACTCCAACCGACCTGACGACTCCAGAGAGCGACGTGGCGACTCCGAACATCGACAGCGCGAAGATGGGGCAGCTCGCGGGTACTTCGACGGAAGGCCGCGGGTCCGAGACGGTCTTCGACGTCACCGATCTCGCGGTGACCTACTCGGGGAACCTCGCGCTCAACGACGTGACCCTGCAGATCCGGAAGAACTTCGTGACCGCGTTCATCGGGCCGTCGGGCTGCGGCAAGAGCACGTTCATCCGCTGTTTCAACCGGATGAACGACCTCATCCCGGGCGCGGCCGTGCAGGGGACGGTGCTGTACCACGGCCGCGACCTGTACGGATCGCAGGTCGACCCCGTCGAGGTGCGTCGCCGAATCGGGATGGTGTTCCAGAAGCCGAACCCGTTCCCGAAGTCGATCTACGACAACATCGCGTTCGGCCCCCGCATCCTCGGGATGAAGGATCAGCTCGACGAGCGTGTCGAACGGACGCTGCGCCATGCGGCGCTCTGGGACGAGGTCAAGGACCGGCTCAAGGACAACGCGCTCGGGCTCTCGGGTGGCCAGCAGCAGCGGCTTTGCATCGCGCGGGCACTCGCCGTCGAGCCGGACGTGATCCTGATGGACGAGCCGGCATCGGCGCTCGACCCGATTTCGACCTCGCGTATCGAGGACCTGATCAACGACCTCAAGAACGACTACACGATCGTGATCGTCACGCACAACATGCAGCAGGCGGCCCGCGTCGCCGACATGACGGCGTTCTTCAGCGTCGAGGTGCGCGAGGACGGGAGTGGCCGCCACGGGATCCTGGTCGAGTACGACCAGACGACGAAGATCTTCACCAACCCGTCCGACAAGCGCACCGAGGATTATGTGACCGGACGGTTTGGTTGATGGCCCGCGTCGAGTTCCAGCAGAGCCTCGACGCGCTCGAGGCGACCGTGCAGGAGCAGGGTGCGATCGTGCTTCGCTCGCTTCGCGGCGCCATCGGGGCGCTCGAGTCCCAGGACACCGAGTTGTGCGACGAGGTCATCGCCTTCGACGACGAGATCGACGAGCGCTACCACCGCATCGAGAAGATGGTCGAGGAGCTGCTGGCGCAGCAGTCGCCGGTTGCGTCCGACCTCCGGCTCGTGCTCGCGATCCTGCACGATTCGATCCACCTGGAGCGGATCGGCGACCAGTGCGTCACCGTAGCCAAGCTGACCAAGCTCGCGAGCGAGCTGGAACCGCGTCACGACCTCGTCGAAGGGCTGACGGAGATGGGCGAGCGTGCCGAGGAGATGGTGCGCCTCGCACTCGACTCGTTCGCCACTCGAGACGTCGAGCGCTCGCGCTCGCTCGTGGAGCTCGACGAGCTGATCGACCGCACGAACCGCCGCCTCGCCGACAAGGTGCTTGCACTGGCGCACGATCCCGGCTCGCAGGAGTGGGGGATGCGGATGATCGTCGTTTCGCGCTGCATCGAGCGCATCGGTGACAACGCCGTCGACATCGGCGAGCAGACCGCATTTCTCGTCACCGGGGAGTTCCACGAGTTCACCGACGCCTCGCACTGAGCATCGTTCACCAATTCGCCACCGCATGCTCACTGGAAGTCATCCCATCCGAAGCATCCCAAGGGGAAAGCTCACGTCAAACGGCGAGAGGAGCAACGCGCTTCTTACCGTGAGAAAGACATCGATGAAGGGAGAGGGTCGACAATGAAGAGAGCGCTCATCGCCACGCTGGTCGTGGCAGGCGCGTTCGCCGTAGCGTTCGCCGCGGGCACCGCCGGTGCTGCGCCGGCGCAGAAGGCGGACACCACGCTCACGGGAGCCGGTGCAACGTTCCCGTACCCGCTGATCTCGAAATGGATCCCCGCCGTTGGCTCGGCCTACGGGATCAACATCAACTACTCGCCGATCGGGTCCGGCGGTGGGATCGCAGCGATCACCGCCCGCACGGTCGACTTCGGTGCCTCCGATGCGCCGCTGTCCGACGACCAGCTCAGCGCGTGCAAGGGTTGCGTCGTGATCCCGTGGGCACTGTCGGCGATCTCGGTCCCGTACAACCTCCCAGGCGTCAAGTGCGTCGTCAGGCTCACGTCTGCGGTGCTGTCCGGGATCTACCTCGGTGAGATCACGAACTGGAACGACTCGAAGATCGCGCAGAACAACGGCTCGTGCGGCCTGCCGGACATGAAGATCACACCGGTCTACCGCTCGGACAACTCGGGCTCGACCTACGCGTTCACGGACTACCTGTCGAACGTCAACGCGACCTGGAAGTCGAAGTTCGGCACGGGCGTGAACGCGCAGTGGCCCGCCGGCGTCGGCGCACGCGGCAGCTCGGGCGTGGCCGGCGTCGTCACCAAGACCCCGGGTGCCCTGACCTACGTCGACATCGCCTACTCGTTGCAGAACAAGTTGCGGGTCGGCTGGGTGCAGAACAAGTCGGGCAAGTTCACCTCGCCGGGCCTCCGTGGCATCCAGGCCGCGGCCTCGACGCTGCCCAAGAAGATCACCGACTTCACCCAGCTGAAGCTCGTCGATCCGCCGAAGAGCGCGGGCAAGCTTGCCTACCCGATCAGCACGTTCACCTACGTGATCGCGCCGACGTCGTCGAGCAAGGCGGCAGATCTGCGGAAGTTCATCTACTGGGCGGTCACGCGGGGCCAGACCTACGGGAAGCCGCTGCTGTTCCAGCCGCTCCCGACGCAGGTTCAGGCCTACGCCTACCGCGAGATCAAGAAGATCCTGCCCCAGGCCTAGGCTGAATTCCCGCCTGACATGAGCACCATCACCCCGGATCCTGCGGCGCCCGTGGCAATCGAGCGCCGCGGGATCCGGCTGGGCGACGTTCTCTTCAAGGGCGTCGCCCTCGTCGCGGCCGTGGGTGTGGCGGCCGTCCTCGCCCTCCTCGCGTACAAGGTCTTCGACCTCGCGTGGCCCGCGATGCGGCAGTACGGGCTGTCGTTCATCTGGACGGAGGGCTGGAACCCCAACTCGAACGTCTACGGCGCCCTGGTCTTCATCTACGGGACGGTCGTCACGGCGTTCATCGCCCTGCTCCTCGCGACGCCGCTCTCGATCGCAATCGCGCTGTTCCTGACCGAGATCGCCCCGCGCCGGCTCGCCGCGCCGATCGCGACGATGGTCGAGTTGCTTGCCGCGATCCCCAGCGTCGTGCTCGGGTTATGGGGCATCCTCGTCCTCGGCCCCTGGGTTGCGACCCACCTCGAGCCCTGGCTCCAGGCTTGGTTCGGTTTCTTGCCGATCTTCTCGGGCGATCCCTCGCAGGCCGGCATGCTGCCTGCTGCGCTTGTGCTGACGATCATGATCATCCCGATCACGTCGGCCATCTGCCGGGAGCTGTTCAGCCGGGTGCCGCGTGATCTCTCCGACGGGTCGCTCGCTCTCGGCTCGACGCGCTGGGAGGCGATCCGCCGGGTCTCGATCCCCTATGCGGCGCCGGGAATCTCGGCGGCAGTCCTGCTCGGCCTCGGGCGCGCCTTCGGCGAAGCGATCGCGGTGACGCAGGTGATCGGGAGCGGCAACGCGATCAACCGGTCGCTCTTTCCCCCTGCAGACACGCTGGCGAGCCGCATCGCAAGCACCTACCAGGGCGCGAGCAACAACATCGAGGTGCAGTCTCTCCTCTACCTGGGCGCGATCCTGCTCGTGATCTCGCTCGTCACCAACGTCTCGGCCCAGGTGATCGTGAACAAGTTCCAGAAGGCGCGGAGGATGTCGACCGGATGAGCGCCGCCGAGATCACCGACCCGTACGACATCACCGCCAGCTCGAACAACCTCGGCCGCCGCCGCCGGGCCGAGAAGCTCGTCTCGGTGCTCGCTCTCCTCAGCGCCCTCTTCGCGGTCGCCCTGCTCGCGCTCGTACTCGGCACCGTTCTGTTCAAGGGGCTCAGCCAGCTCGACATCACGTTCTTCACGAAGCCCGCCGCACTCTTCGGCGAGAAGGGTGGCATCGCGGATGCCCTGCTCGGGAGTGCCCTGATCGTGGGGATGGCGATGGTTCTCGCCGTTCCGATCGCGATCCTCGTCGCGATCTACATCGCGGAGTATGCGGGGCCGCGGGCCGCCTCGTTCTTCCGCGTCATGCTGGACGTGCTCAACGGCGTCCCGGCGATTATCGTGGGCATCTTCATCTACGGCCTGCTGGTCGTCGGCAGCGGGCAGAGCGCGATCTACGGCGCCATGGCGCTCGCCATCCTGATGATCCCCATGGTCGCGCGCGCGACCCAGGAAGTGCTCGAGCTCGTACCCCGTCACCTGCGCGAGGCCAGCCTCGCCCTCGGTGTCCCGCGCTGGCGGACCGTGTACAGCATCGTGCTACCGACGGCGATCGGCGGCATTCTCACCGGCGTCGTGATCGCCGTCGCCCGCGTCGCCGGCGAGACGGCGCCGCTCCTCTTCACGTCGTCGATCACACAGAACCAGATCTCCGCTGACGTGCACAACGCGCTGGCGACGCTCCCGGTGCGGATCTTCATCCTGTCCGAGTCGCCGTCGCCCGACGATCAGGCGGCCGCGTGGGCTGCAGCGCTCGTGCTGATCGCGTTCGTGCTCCTGATGAACATCCTCGCCAAGTACTTCGCCGGGCGGAAGCGCAAGAGCCTTGAAGGCCTCTAGTCCGTCCGAGCGGCATTCCGAGGTCGTAGAAGATATTGACAGACGTCGATCTGTGTGCCATGCTCATGCATCGATCATTCTCGATATCGGAGGTCGTCCGTGAGCTCGCCAGCAGATAGCTTCGCCGTCCTCGACCCGGTCACGCGGCAGCACGTCGAGAAGGCCGCGGACGCCCTGCAGGAAGAGTTCGCCGGCACCTTCGGACGTGAGACGATCGCGCGCTACATCGCCGAGTCGGTCGATCTCCTCGGCAACTCGCCGGTCAGCGTCTTCGTACCAGTGCTCGCCCACCGCTTCGCCCGTGAACGGCTGAAGGCGCTCGGTCAGGCCGATGGCCTGATCGTGAAGGAGCAGCCGGAGGTGCTGTTCGTCTGCGTGCACAATGCCGGCCGCAGCCAGATGGCCGCGGGACTCGTGACGCTCCGGTCGGAGGGCAAGATACACGTCCGTTCCGCCGGATCCGCTCCCGGCGACTCGATCAACCCGCTCGTCGTCGAGGCGATGGCCGAGCTCGGGATTGACCTCTCGACGGCGTTCCCGAAGCCGCTCACCGACGAGGTCGTGCGAGCCGCAGACGCGGTGATCACGATGGGCTGCGGCGACGCCTGCCCGATCTACCCGGGCAAGCGCTACGAGGACTGGGCGCTCGACGACCCGGCCGAGGCCGAGTCGCTGGAGACCGTGCGGGCGATCCGCGACGAGATCGACGCGCGCGTGACGCGGCTCGTCGCCGAGCTCGTGCCCGCAGGCGCCTGAGCGATGGGCGAGGCATCGACGCAGGTCGATATGATTTGCCGGTGAGCAAGCTGCTTCCTCTCGTCGAGTGCTGCACGCCGATCGCCCGGCCCACGCTCTCCAATGAGCAGGCCGTCGAGCTCGAGACCCTGTTCAAGGGGCTCGCGGACCGGCACCGCGTCAAGATCCTCAACATGCTCGCCCGCGCGGACGGCGAGTCGATCTGTGTCTGCGACTTCGTCGAGCCGCTCGGCCTCACCCAGCCGACCGTCTCCTATCACCTCAAGCTGCTCGTGGAGACCGGCCTGCTGGAGCGCGAGCGGCGCGGCAGCTTCGCCTACTACCGGCTCGCTCCCGGAGCGCTCGAGCGGTTGGGCGACGTCGTCGCCGCTCCCGCAGCGCTCGCCCGGGCCGTCTAGTGCCATCCCCGCAGCGGTCACTCGCCGCCGAGGCGATCGGGACGTTCGCGCTCGTGTTCGCGGGCTGTGGCGCGATCATGGTGGACGCGAAGACCGGGTCGCTCGGCCACCTCGGGGTCGCTCTCGCGTTCGGCCTCGTGATCATGGCCATGATCTACGCGGTCGGGCACGTCTCGGGCGCGCACTTCAACCCGGCCGTCACGTTCGCCTTCGCGCTCACCCGCCACTTCCCGTGGCCGCGGGCCTTCCTCTACTGGGGTGCCCAGTCGGTGGGAGCCCTCGCCGCCGCCCTCCTGCTGCGCGCCTCGCTCGGCGACCTCGCCGGGGTCGGGGCCACCCTGCCTGCCGGCTCGCAGGGCCAGTCGTTCCTCTGGGAGACGGTGCTCACCTTCTTTCTCATGTTCGTGATCATGGCCGTGGCGACCGACACGCGGGCGGTCGGAGAGGCGGCGGCGATCGCGATCGGCGGCACCGTCGGGCTCGACGCGCTCTTCGGCGGTCCCGTCTCGGGCGCGTCGATGAACCCTGCCCGCTCGCTCGGCCCGGCGCTCGCCGGCGGCGACCTGACGGCGCTCTGGCTCTACCTGACCGCGCCGCTCCTCGGCGCGGCGCTCGGAGCTGTCGCCTACCAGCTCGTCCGCGGCGACCAGCCGAGCCCGGCCGAGGTCGCGGCCCACGAGATGGAGATCGCCGCTCACGACATGCACTCAGAGGCGAGGTGAGAGGCGCCCCCGGCGGCGCGGACGACGCGCGGCGCGCAACGCTGCGGGAACGAGGCAGGGACAGCGCGGCGATCTGCCGATACCCTCCGACGGGCCTCCCCCTACCGTAGGGTTGCGATGGCAGCGCACCAGCACATGCCGGCGTCCGTCCCCACGGCGGGACCCGGTGGCGTCGTGGCGCGGCTCTCGACTCTCGACCGCCTGCTGCCGCTCTGGATCGCGCTGGCGATGGCGGTCGGCCTCGTGCTCGGCTCGGCGGTGCCCCGCCTGAACGACGGCCTCGACCGGCTCCGGATCGGGACCGTCTCGTTGCCGATCGCGATCGGCCTGCTGCTGATGATGTACCCGGTGCTCGCGAAGGTGCGCTACGAGGATATCGGCCGCAGGCGTGACGACGGGATCGACGACCGCCGCTTCTTCGGGATCTCGCTGTTCCTCTCCTGGGTGGTGGGGCCGCTCTTCATGTTCGGGCTCGCCTGGCTGTTCCTTGCGGATCAGCCCGCCTACCGAACCGGCGTGATCATCGTCGGGCTCGCGCGCTGCATCGCGATGGTGCTGATCTGGAACGACATCGCCCGCGGCGACCGCGAGCGTGCGGCCGTCCTCGTCGTGTTCAACGCGATCTTCCAGGTGCTCGCCTTCTCGCTGCTCGGCTACTTCTACCTCACCGTTCTGCCCGGGTGGCTCGGCCTCGACACGCAGGGCTTCGAGGTCGGCATCTGGGAGGTCGCCCGCACGGTGCTGATCTTCCTCGGCATCCCCCTGGCCGCCGGCTACCTGACCCGTCTGGTCGGCGTTCGCAGCCGGGGCCGCGACTGGTACGAGCATCGCTTCGTCCCGATGATCAGTCCGATCACGCTGTACGGGCTGCTCTTCACGATCGTGCTCCTGTTCGCGATCCAGGGCGAGGAGATCACCGCCGACCCGCTTGCCGTCTCGCGCATCGCGCTCCCGCTGCTCGCCTACTTCGCCGTCATGTGGGCAGCCGGCTTCGTGATCGGCCGGCTCGCCGGCTTCCCCTACGCGCAGACGACGAGCCTCTCCTTCACTGTTGCGAGCAACGACTTCGAGCTGGCGATCGCGGTCGCCGTGGGCGTGTTCGGCGCCACCTCGGGCCAGGCGCTCGCCGGGGTCGTCGGGCCGCTGATCGAGGTGCCCGTCCTCGTCGGCCTGGTGTACGTGGCGCTCTGGCTGCACCGGCGGCTCACGTGGCCGGCCGCGGCTGGGTCGAGCGCCTAGAGAGGGGCGCTCTCGAGCGCTTCTGGCGGCAGCAGCCTTCGTGTCTCCCAGCGACGGGCGACAAAAAGCTCGAACGCGGTCTGCCCGACGAGGATGAAGATGATCAGGCTATCGTTCGCTTTCGAGCCCCTGGAGGTTCCGCAGGGCGTCAGCGAACGCGGCGTTGTTCTTCTCGATCTCCCAGATGTCGCGCTTGAACAAGCTCGCCAGCACCATCTCGGTCGACGAGACAACGGTGGCGGTGCGCCGCCCCGACGTGAGCACGGCGATCTCTCCGAAGATGTCTCCCGGAGAGAGATCACGCACCACTTCATCGTCGACCATGACCTGCGCCCGGCCCTCGAGCACCACGAAAACCGAGTGGCCGAAATCACCCTGGTGCGTGAGCTCGATCCCCGAGCCCTCGACCCCAATGTGGTCGCCGCTCGAGGCGAGCTTCTCGAGCTCTGCTGGTGAGAGCGTCCTGAAGATCGGGAGCGCGCCAAGTTCTGTCGCGTTCACGGCCATCGAGGTGCCAGCATATGGAAGCCGCGCGTGGCCGCGTTGTGAAGGACTGGTGTCAATCCTGATGGCGGCAGGCATCGTCGTCTCGCAAGAGACGTGGGTCGAGTTGGCCGAGACGCTGCACCCCGTGCGGCCCCCCACTACCGAAGGCGTTCGTCGGCGAACTGATCTTTCGAAGTTCTCCGGATCTTGGCTGTTCAAGCACCATATCTCCGCCCACGACAACGACGGTGGTGAGCAAAGTGACGCCTGATGCGAAGCAGAATCCGACCGCTGCTCTGCGAGTTTCATTCACACACGAGCTGGAGCGATGGCAGCCTCTCCGTCCGCGAGCTCGTCGACCTGTACGGGGGCAGAGGCTTCGACGTTCTCTGCGTCACCGATCACACTGTCCGCTCCGACGATCCGTGGCTCGACCGGTCGGAGTGGTCGACACGCGGCGTACGACGCCAGGTGCATGCCCCGTACGTCGCGGAGATTCTCCGCGAGGCCTCCCGCGCGCGAGCGATGTATGACCTGCTCGTGCTTCCCGGTCTCGAGCTGATGTACAACGCCCAGAACGTCGACGATGCGGCGCACGCAGTCGCCGTCGGCCTCACCCAATTCGTCTCCGTCGACGACGGCATCGTCGGAGCGATCGAGACGGCCCGTGTGGCCGGCGCCGCGATCATCGCGGCGCACCCGTTCGACGACGAGCCGTGCGAGTTCGAGGGCCGCCGCACCCGCAGATTCGCCGTGGATCCGGTCCTGAGGGCACTCGCCCACCGCTTCGAGCTCTTCAACCGCACGACGCTCTTCGCCTGGGTAGTGCGGGAGGGCCTGCCGGTCGTTGCGAACGGCGACTTCCACGAGCCCGAGCACCTCTGGGGCTGGAAGACGCTGCTCCCTTGCGAGAAGGACGCCGAGGCCGTCGTCGCCTACCTTCGCTCAACCCGGCCGGTCTATCTGGCCCGGGTCGAGGACGAACATGCTCTCCCCGCCGCCGCCTGAGCTCCGTGCTGGCACAGCGACCTCACTGGGGCATCAGCTGCCACGCGCACAGTAACGGTCTAGTGTCCGAGCCTGAGGATGCCGTGGCCGCATGCTGAGCAATGCGACATGAGACACGCGATCATCGCCTGGGAACGTACGGACACGAACGTTGCTCTTGCACGTTCGGCCGATTGGCTGCTGATCGATCCTGTGTGCGCCTTGAAGGTGCTGCGGCGCGGGGACGTTGCCCTGGCGCGGCTTGACGTCCGTCAGACACTCGACGGCATCGAGATGGGTATGGAAGCTCTAGGAGAGCTCTCTGCCCGCGGGGTCACGCTCTTGAACGATCCGTCCGTGCTGCTCTCGACGCACGACAAGCTCCTCACTGCCCGCCTTCTCGACGGAGCCGGAGTTGCCCATCCCGAGACCCGCCTGGTTACCGCCGCCAGTTCCAACCCCGAGTGGATCGGCCCGGTGGTCGTGAAGCCTCGCTTCGGCAGCTGGGGCCTCCACGTTGCCCGCTGCGACAGCGTTGACGCGCTGCGCCGGCACCTCGAGGCGATCGCGGATCATCGCTGGTTCCGATCCTGCGGTGCGATCGTTCAGAGCCTCGTACCGCCGAGCGGCTTCGACCTCGGGCTCGTCGTCGCGCGGAGGCGAGTTGTCGGTGCCGTTCTCCGGATCAGCCCGGAGGGCGAATGGCGCACGAACGTCGCGCTTGGCGCCGGCGTGTTCCGACCACGCCTCCAGCGGAGGCGATACCGCTAGCGGTCGACGCAGCCGATGCCGTGAACGGCAGCCTCGTCGGCGTCGATCTGCTCCCCGGCAGCGGCGGTGGCTGGGTCGTGCTCGAGGTCAACGGCGCGGTCGAGTTCACGACCGACTACTCGTTCGGGCGACGTCTTCGCGGCCGCGGCCGAGGCCCTCGCCGACCGCTTTGAAGAGGAACCGCGGCTCGTCCGGGTGCTCGCCTGAGAGCCAGGCGCCGTTGGCGGGGCCGGCTTCGCGAGTGACCTCATTGCCTACGCGACTGCGGCGAGCTTCACCCTGATCGTTTCATCGTCCTCGGCCATCGTGACCTCTGGCTCATAACGCAGCTCGTCCAGCCACAACTCCGGAAACGCTGTCACCTGTCCGAGATCGTCCTTTGTGTGCCACTCTCCGTCGGACAACAACTCGATGATCTGCTCGTACTTCGACATCGGTCATCTCACCTTCCTGATCGAGATCCGTCCTGCCCCCGGCGCTGCCATCTTCCACCAGCTACATCGTAGAGGCGCGCCAGCCGCCGGGAGAAGAGCAAAGACGAGACCAGATCGACACCAGACGGTCCCTTTCTGTTCCCCAGACCGGGACTTCGCCGTCATGCACCCGCGCCATACTCGGGTGACGTGCGCGTCGGAGTCGTCGATCTCGGTGGCAACACCGCCAGGCTCCTCGTTGCCAGGCAAGGGCTGCTGGCACTCGAGCGGATCGTGGAGGAGCGCGTTGTCCTGGGTCTCGGAGCGGAGATCGAGCGCCGCGGACGCATCTCCGAGTCCAAGCTGGTCGCCGCGGGGGAGGCCGTCGCAGCACTTCATTCGCGCGCGCTTCAGGCCGGATGCGCCCACGTCGAAGTGCTTGTGACCTCACCCGGACGGCAGAGCGCCAACCGATCTGCACTCCAACGATCGCTCGCGTGCGGCGGGTTCAAGCACATCCGCTTCATCACCTCCGACGAGGAGGCGCGGCTCGCCTATGCGGGCGCAGTCGCCGGCACGTCCTTCCCCGATGGGTCAGTTGCGGTCTGTGACGTCGGAGGAGGCTCGACGGAGATCGCTGTCGGCTTTCCAGCGGGGGCACCGCAATGGTGCCGATCGGTCGATGTCGGCTCGCTACGAGTCACACGGCGTTACTTCCACGACGCTCGTCCCACGAAACGCTCGATCGAAGCCGCCCGCGGCGCCGTTCGTAGCGCCTTCGTCGCTCTCGAACCGTTCCCGGCTTCCGCCCACGCCCTTGCCAGCGGGGGAACTGCACGCGCGCTCCGCAAGCTCGTCGGTGCCTCCCTGGGGGCCGACGAGCTGAGCGAAGCCCTCGCGATCGCTAGCGCCACGCGGCCTCGAAAGATCGCCCGCCGCTTTGACCTCCCCACCTGGCGCGCAGAGGTGCTCCTTGGGGGCACGATCGTCCTGGTCGAGATCCAGGCCCTTCTCGGCGCCCCGCTCGAGGTGGCCGCCGGTGGCTTGCGCGAGGGTGCCGCTTTGGCTCTCCTCTCGCAAACGGCAGCTGCAGCCTAAAGAGCCTCTACCACAATGAAGCACGAGCCGTCTGGGCACGTTGGGCGGCGCGCTGCTTCGTCCTCGGTTGCCCGAAGAGCGCTGCTATTCGGGCGCCCCGCGTCCTCGCAGCGCACTCGCCCATCGCACCCAGCCCGCGCGTGGTCATTGCGTTAGAGGCTCCAACGCCATCTGCCTCTTGCCGGAGGAGCACGTAGAGCCGTTAGCACCCTGGTCGCTGTCATCCTCGAGCGACCACCGGCTCGGCGAGCTCTTGACGGAGATCTTCATCTCGCTGGGTTCGTTCACCAATCCGAGACACGTGTGAATCGAAAGCGTGAGTACGCTGAGGGAAGATGCGCGAGACGCTCGAGCGCGAGATCAAGCTGGCCCCCGGGGAGGGATTTGTGCTGCCGGAGCTGGGAGGCGAGCGGCTGCCCACGCGGGTCTTCGTCTCCACGTACCACGACACCAGGGATCTGCGGCTCGCCCGGCACGGCGTCACCTTCCGGCACCGCGTCGAGGACGGGACGGGGCTGTGGCAGCTGAAGCTGCCCCGCGGCGCCGCGCGGATCGAGCTCGAGCTGGCCGGACCGCCTGCCCGTCCGCCCGCCGAGATGCTCTCCTTGCTGCCCGCGTACCTGCGGGGGGCCGAGCTCGTGCCCGTGGCGCGCCTGCGCACGCGCCGCGAGGTGGTGCACGCCCAGGGGGCCGAGATCGTCGACGACAGCGTCTCCGTGATCGAGGGCCAGCGCGTCGTGCGGCGCTTTCGCGAGCTCGAGGTCGAGCTGCTCGAGGGCGACGAGAGCACTCTGCGGCGGCTCGAGAAAGAGTTGCGACGCGCCGGCGCCGGGCCGGCGGACTCGCAACGGCCCAAGCTGTACCGGGCGCTCGATCTGGCCGGGCCGGCGGAGCGACGCGAAATCCCGGCGGGGACGCCGTCCGTCGAGGCTCTCGGGATGGCGTTCGACGAGCAGTACCGGCAGCTGCTCGCACACGACCCCGGGACCCGGCGCGGCGACGATCCGGAAGACCTGCACCAGCTGCGCGTCGCCACCCGGAGGCTTCGCGCGTTCCTGCGCTGCGCCCGTGCGCTCGTCGACCGGGACTGGGCCGAGTCGTTGCGTGCCGAGCTCGGCTGGCTCGGGAGCGCGCTTGGCCCGGCTCGCGACCTCGACGTCATGCTCGAGCGGCTCCGTGCGGAGGTGGCGTCGCTCGGGGAAGACGGTGCGAGCGCGCAAGGGCTGCTCGAACAGCTCGAAGCCGAGCGTACGCACGCGTACGTCGCCGTCGTGGAGGCGCTCGACAGCGAGCGCTATACGGCGCTCCTGGACCGGCTCGAAGCCGCCATGGCACCGCCGCTCTCGGGCGACACGACCACGCTCGCCAAGATCTGGCATCGCGAGGTGAAGCGGATGCGGCGCACCTTCGCGGCTCTCGGCGACGATCCCGAGGACGATGCGCTGCACGCGTCGCGTATCGCCGTCAAGCGCGCCCGCTACGCGGCGGAACTCGCCGCGCACGAGCTCGGGCGGCCCGGTGCCGCCTTTGTCTCGCAGGCCAAGCGCCTGCAGGACGTGCTCGGCGACCATCAGGACGCCGTCGTCGCCGAGGAACGGATCCGCGCCTGGTCGGCCACCGCAGCCGCCGAGGGACGAGTGGCTGCAGGGCGGCTGGTGCAGCTCGAACGGGGCCGCCGGGCCGCTGCCCGTGCGGCGTGGCCCACTGCGTGGTCGAGGCTCGATCGCGCAGCACGGAAGGCCGCCCCCTGAGCTCGAGCACCGTTCGTGCGGCCGGGGGCATCGTCGTGCACGACGGTGCCGGCGGGAAGGAGGTGCTCGTCGTGCACCGGCCGCAGTACGGGGACTGGACGTTCCCGAAGGGCAAGGCAGAGGCAGGCGAGAGCGACGAGGCGTGCGCGCTGCGCGAGGTCGAGGAGGAGACGGGCCTGCGATGCGCGCTCGGGGAGGAGCTTCCCTCCACCGAGTACGTCGACGCGCGCGGGCGGCACAAGCGCGTCCGCTACTGGCTGATGCGGGCCGAGAGCGGCGAGCTCCGCTTCGAGCACGAGGTCGACGCCGCCCGCTGGCTCACTCCCGCCCAGGCGGCGGAGCTTCTGACCTACGAGCGTGATCTCGAGCTGTTGCGGGGCTTGTAGGGTCGAGACATGAGGGTCGCCCTCCTGGGCATTACCGGGCTCGCGGTCGTCGCCGCCGTCACCGGCGCGCTGACTCTGCGCGGCGGCAACACGGCCCCCGCGCCGGCGCCGTTTCGCGGTGCCCGCGTTCCCGCCGGGATCTCGATGCCGTCCTTCTCACTCGAGGACGAGCAGGGGCAGCACGTCCGCTCGGACGACCTGCGCGGGAAGGTGGTGGCGCTCACCTTTCTCGACGCGCAGTGCGTGGATGCGTGCCCGATCATCGGGAGCGTCGTGGCACGCGGGATCGACATGCTCGGCCCGGCTGAGCGCAGCCGGGTCGTCGCGCTCGGCATCTCGGTCGACCCGGCCGAGGACACGGTCGCGGCCCGGCGGGAGTTCCTGGCAAAGCACCGGGCGACCGGCCGGATCCGCTACGCGTCGGCGCCGCTCCGCGAGCTCACGCCCCTCTGGCGCGACTTCCAGGTCCTCGCCACGGCGATCTCGGGGGACGACAGCCTGCACTCGGCGCCGGTGAGGATCTACGCACCGGACGGCGAGTGGCTCACCACGCTCTACGCGGGCAGCACGCTCACCGCCGGCAACCTCGTGCACGACCTGCGCCTCGCGCTCGCCCTCGACGGGTAGCCTGGCACCTCGTGAGCGAGTACGTCTACACCATGTACCGGGCCGACAAGTTCTACGGCCCGGACCGTCAGGTGCTGTCGAACATCTCGCTCTCGTTCCTGCCGGGGGCGAAGATCGGCGTGCTCGGCCCGAACGGCGCCGGCAAGTCGACGCTGTTGCGGATCATGGCGGGTATCGAGGAACCGTCTTCAGGGGTCGCCGAGCTCGCGCCCGGGGCCACTGTCGGCCTGCTCCTGCAGGAGCCCGAGCTCGATCCCGGCAAGGACGTGCGAGGCAACGTCGAGGACGGCGTCCGCCCGCTGCGCAACCTGCTCGACCGCTTCAACGAGATCTCGGCGGCATTCGTCGAGCCCGACGCCGACTTCGACGGCCTGCTCGCCGAGCAGGGCACGGTGCAGGATTTGATCGACCGGCACGACGCGTGGAACCTGGAGGCGACCCTCGACCGGGCCATGGACGCGTTGCGGCTGCCGGACGGCGACCGCGACGTGACGACGCTCTCCGGCGGGGAGCGTCGCCGGGTCGCCCTCTGCCGGCTGCTCCTCTCCTCGCCCGACCTGCTGCTGCTCGACGAGCCCACGAACCACCTCGACGCCGAGTCGGTGGCGTGGCTCGAGCGCTTCCTCGAGGAGTACCGCGGAACCGTGATCGCGGTCACCCACGACCGCTACTTCCTCGACAACGTGGCCGGCTGGATCCTCGAGCTCGACCGCGGCAAGGGCCTCCCCTTCCAGGGCAACTACTCCTCGTGGCTGGAGCAGAAGCAGGCGCGGCTCGCCGTCGAGGAGAAGACCGAGTCGGCGCGGCGGCGCACGCTCGCGCGCGAGCTCGAATGGGTGCGGATGAGCCCGAAGGCGCGGCACGCGAAGTCGAAGGCGCGCCTCGGCGCCTACGAGCGGCTGCTCGCCGAGGAGGAGACGTTCAAGCTGGACGGGGTGGAGATCCACATTC
>Ga0209797_10000243_pt1 | contig 26209 bp, 26 predicted proteins | sample DOMMetBare3Fresh_2_FD_187472 | JGI IMG/M metagenome (GOLD analysis project Ga0209797, IMG submission 187472) | Wetland sediment microbial communities from St. Louis River estuary, USA, under dissolved organic matter induced mercury methylation -... | ecosystem: Environmental > Aquatic >... | reverse complement strand
ACGCTGGCGAACTACCTGAAGGCCCTGGGGCTGCAGTTCACGCTCAGCGAAGTCCCCGCGCCCGCGGAGTTGCAGACCATCGCCGATGCCACCAAGGACCGGCCCGACGCGCTGCAGATCCATACGATGCTGCTGCGTTCGATGCAGCAGGCGATCTACACCGCCACGAACAGCGGTCACTTCGGCCTGGCCTACGAGGCCTACGCGCATTTCACCAGCCCGATCCGGCGCTATCCCGATTTGCTGGTGCACCGGGTCATCAAGGCGCTGTTGCACGGCAAGCGTTACCACCTCGCCAGCGGCGTGGTGCAGGAAGGGCCGAAGGTGCGCAAGGGCGGAAAGCCTGCCAAGCCGAGCGCGCAGGAGGCCGAGCTGTGGGAAGCCGCCGGCGCCCATTGCTCTGCCAACGAGCGCCGCGCCGACGAGGCCTCGCGTGACGTCGAGGCCTGGCTGAAGTGCCGCTACATGCGTGACCGCCTCGGCGAGGAGTTCTCGGGCACGGTGACCGCAGCGACAAGCTTCGGCCTGTTCGTGCAACTCGACGAACTGTTCGTCGAAGGGCTGCTGCACATCACCGAGCTGGGCGGCGGCTACTATCGCTTCGACGAGGCGCGCCAGGAACTGCGTGGCGAGAAGACCGGCGTGCGCTACGGCGCGGGTTCGCGTCTTCGGGTGCAGGTCAGCCGGGTCGACCTCGACGGGCGCAAGATCGACTTCCGCCTGGTGCGCCAGACCGACGGCGAGCGGCTGTTGGCGAGGGGCCGCCGTGACAGGCCGATGCCCGCGGAGGGCGGCGGCGACGCCGCTGGGGCACTGGCCCAGGTCCAGGCTCAGGATCGCGAACTGCTGCAGGCCGCGCGCGCACGGCGCAAGCAAGCCACGGGCGGCGTCAGGCTCGGCGGCGCGCGAGGCGCGGGCGGCACGAGCGCAGCCAAGTCCGGCAAGAGCCCGGCGCGCGGCAGCCGGCGGCGCTGATCATCTGGCGGCCAGTCGGTCGATCAGGCGAGTCGCGATGAGCGGTGCGGCGGGATCACCGGCCGCGGCCGCGCGGGCGTGGCTCCACGTGGCGGCCTGGGACACTTCGAAGGCCGATGCGCAGGACTGTCCGGCCGACCACAGCCCGGCGAGCCAGCCTGCCAGCACGTCTCCGGTGCCGGCGCTGGCCAGACGCCCATTGCCGGTCGAGTTGATGCGGGGCCGCTCACCCGGCGCTGTGATCACGCTGCCCGAGCCCTTGAGCACGACCGTGCAGGCCCAGCGATCGGCGAGCTGCTGCGCGGCGGCCACGCGGTCGGCCTGGATCGTTGCCGCGTCGTGGTGGCCGCACAGGCGCGCCGCCTCGAGCGGGTGCGGCGTCAGCACGGTGGCCTGTCCACGCAGGGCGCGGGCCTGCAGCATCGACTGCAGTACCACGTCGCCGGAGATCGCGTTCAGTGCATCGGCGTCCAGCACGAGCCGCGGCGCGCGTGACAGGATGGCGCCCAGCCATGGCGCGACCGCATCGCCGCCGCCGCAGCCGCAGACGAGCGTCGCGTTGGCAAGCGTCTGCGGCGATTGGCTCCATGCGGGCGTGCGCCACATCAGCTCCGGCTGGTCGGTGTCGAGCGCAAGCGGCTGCTCGTCGAGTGCACACAAGAAGACCCGGCCCGCACCGGCTGCCAGCGCGGCGCGGCCGGCCAGCAAGGCCGCGCCGGCCATGCCCGCCGCGCCACCGACGACGATCACGTCGCCGAAGCGGCCCTTGTGAGCGCTGTGCGGGCGAGGCATGCGGATTTGCTGCCAGGGTTCGGGGCCGACCAGCCAGGCGCTCGGCGCGACGCTGCTCGACCCGGGATCGACCTCCAGAGCGTCGAACCAGATCTCCCCGGCGTGGTCGCGCCCTTGGGCCGTGAACAGGCCGGGCTTGAGCGTCAGCAGTGCCAGGGTGTGGGTGGCGCGCACGGCCTGGGCGCCGAGCAGCGCCCCCGTGTCGGCATGCAGTCCGGTCGGCAGGTCCACGGCCAGTCGGACGGCGCTGCTGCGGTTGAGCGTGTCGATCGTCGCGGCCATCGCGTCGTCGGGCGCACGGCGGGCCCCCAGCCCGAGCAACGCGTCGATCGCGAGGTCGTGCCCTTGCATCGACGGCAACGCGGCGACGAAAGGCACGTTGGCCGTCCGTGCCTGCGCGTAGGCGATGGCCGCGTCGGGCGGTAGTCGCGCCGGGTCGCCCTGCCAGCACACGGTGACGAACTTGCCGGCGCGATGCAGCCAGCACGCCGCCTCGAAGCCGTCGCCGCCGTTGTTGCCGGGCCCGGCGGCGACCCAGACTTCTCTGGCCTCAGGGGCCACCGCCAGGCCCAGGCGCGCCAGCGCCAGCCCCGCGCGGGCCATCAGCGTGTGCGGCGGCAACCCCGCGGCCGCGAGCGCTTCGATCGCGCGCGATGCGGTCGTGTCATGCAGGGGCCAGCTGCGTTCGGTCGGCAGCACGCGGGCCGGTCGGGATGTGTTCATCGTCGCCACCGCAAAGGAGAGAACGCCAGCGGGTCGACCGCGGGGGAACGGCCCGCGAGCAGATCGGCCACCAGGCGCGCACTGCCGCAGGCCAGGGCCCAGCCGCTCGAGCCATGGCCGGTGTTCAGCCACAAACCGGGAACGCCGGTGGCACCGATCGCCGGCGGCCCGTCCGGCAACATCGGGCGTGCGCCCTTCCAGGTTTGCGCCTGGCCGGAGGCGGCAGCGCCGGGAAACCAGTCATCGAGCACGCGATACAGCGTCTGCAAGGCCGATTCGCGCATTCGGTCGGGATCGCCACCGAGCTCGGCGCTGCCCGCCACGCGCACACGGTCGCCGAGACGGCTGATGGCCACCTTGTAGCGCTCGTCCATCAGGGCCGCTCGGGGCCCGATATCGGGGTGCGCCTCGAACTGCCGCACCGGCAGCGTCACCGAGTAACCGTACACGGGCTGCATGGGCAGGCGCACCCGGGTCGGGCGCAACAGCGCCGGCGCCCCGTTGGCCGCGCAGACGATCGCCGCGTCGAAGCGTTCACGCACCGTGGGGTCCACATCCTGCACCGCTCGCGCGGTGTCGGCAGGCACCGTCGCATGCAGTTCGAGATCGGACCCGGGCACGAGCTGCCGCACGTGGTGATGGAGCCGGAACACGACCCCGCGTTCCTGCAGCAGGTTCTTGAGCTGCAACGCGAACTGCCGGCAGTTGCCGACCTCGGCGTCGGGCAGGTGGATGCCGGCGCGCAACGACGCCGCCTCGCCGAGCGCCGGCTCGATCTGGCGGCAACGCGCCGCGTCGACCACATGGAACTCGACGCCGGCGTCGGCGAGCAGCTTGAGTCCGGCGCGCGTCTGGGCCAGTTCCCGCTCGCCCCGCAGCAGCACGAGCATGCCGCGAGCGCTTTCGTACTCGATTTCCAGATCGCGGGTCAGGGCGCGCGTGCGCGACAGGCTGTCCTGCGCCAGCGCAAGCATGGCGGCGCGCCGCCGCAGGTAACCCGCGGGTGCGCAGGCGCGCTGCCAGCGCCAGAGCCAGCCTGCCAGTGCCGGCACGGGCAACGCGGCGAGTCGCACCGCCGCGTCGCGCTGCCACAGCTGGCCCAGCACCTTGCGCAACATGCCGGGCGCAGCCCAGGGCGTCACGTAGCCGGGGGCGATGACGCCGGCGTTGGCGAAGCTCGTCTCGGATGCCACGCTGCCATGGCGCTCGAACACCGTCACCGCATGCCCGTCGGCATGCAGCGCGTGCGCTGTCGTGATGCCGACGATGCCCGCGCCGACGACCGCGATGCGCATTCAGGCGTCTCCACGCCACGGCGCCAGCGCGCGCTCGATGGCCAGCGACACCGCCAGCACGCGATCGTCCGCGTGCGCAGGCGCCCAGACCATCATGCCGACCGGCCAGTCGCCGGCCCGATGGCACGGAAGGGACAGGGCGCAGCCGTCCAGCAGGTTCACGAGCGACGGATTGCGCAGCAGCATCGCGTTGGTGGCAAAGAAGGCATCGTCGTCGGCGACGAGTGGGGCGATCGGTGGCGCCACGATCGGCACCGTGGGAGACAACAGCGCGTCGAAGGGCGCGAGCGCATCGCCCATGCCCTCGATCCAGTGTGCCCGATCGTGCAGCAAGTCGATGTAGTCGGCAGCGCTCATCGCTTCTCCGCGTCGGATGCGCAGCGCCACGCGCGGGTCGTACTGGGCTGAACGCGCCGCCAGGCGATGACGGTGCCAGGCCCAGCTTTCTGCGGCGGCCAGCCCGCCGCCGCGTTGCAGGGTGGCGGCCTGCGCGAGCAGGGGCATCTCGATCTCGGCGATGTCGAAGCCCGCGGCGCGCAGGCGGCCAAGCGCTTCGTCGAATGCCGTGGCCACCGCGGGCTCGAGCCCATCGACCATCAGGGTTCGCGGCATGGCCAGTCGCCAGCGCGCCGGCGCGCGTTCCTCGCGCGCGACGCGGCGGGCGGCGAGCACCTCGTGCAACCGCACCGCGTCGCGCACCGAGCGCGTGATCGCGCAGGCGGTATCCAGGGAGGTGGACAGCGGAATGCAGCCGCGCGTGGGCACGAGCCGTGCGGTGCACTTGAAGCCGACGAGCCCTTGCAAGGCCGCCGGGATGCGGATCGAGCCTCCCGTGTCGGAGCCAAGCGCCGCCCAAGCGGCGCCGCACGCCACGCTGACCGCGCCGCCCGAGGTCGATCCGCCCGGAATGCGGGGCACGCGGTCGATGGCGGCCGTCGCCGCGTTGGCTGGCGTGCCATGGTGCGGATTGATGCCCACCCCCGAGAATGCGAACTCCGTCAGGTTGGTGTGTCCGACCAGGGCGGCGCCGGCGGCGCGCAGTCGCGCGACGGCCGGGCAGTCCGCCGACGCCGGTGCGGCATCGGCCATCGACGCCGATGCCGCGGTGGTTGGCACGCCGGCCACGTCGAACAGGTCCTTGACCGACACCGCCAGGCCCGCGAGCGCCGGCGCCGCCATCGGCTGCGCCACCATCCGGTCCACCGCGTCGGCCGCTTCGCGCGCCGCGCGGTCGAAGCGGCGGATGAACGCCTTGGCCGCGGCGGGTGCATCGGCGTGTTCCAGACTGCGCTCCAGCACTTCGCGGGCCCGCCATCGGCCATCGGCAATCTGGGCAGCGGCGTCGGTCAGGTCGGTGGGCATCGGGTGCTGGCGTGGTAAACTTTCATGGTTTTTCCCGATGCGATCTGCACTGGGAGACAACCACTCGCGAACCGGCCCTCGAAAGGTGTCGCAGCGGCCCCAGGCCGCGCGATTCGCGCCGGATTCTAGAACCAACCTTCGGAGCCCCCTGATGTCCGTGTCGATGCGTGAAATGCTGGAAGCCGGTGTCCATTTCGGACACCAGACGCGCTTCTGGAACCCCAAGATGGCCCCGTACATCTACGGCCATCGCAACAAGATCCACATCATCAACCTCGAGAAGACGGCGCCGCTGTTCGAGGGGGCCATGAAGTTCGTGCGTCAGCTCGCTTCCAAGCGCGGCACGATCCTGATGGTGGGTACCAAGCGCCAGGCCCGAGAGGTGATCGCCTCGGAGGCCAAGCGCGCTGGCATGCCCTACGTCGACCAGCGCTGGCTGGGCGGCATGCTGACCAATTTCAAGACGGTCAAGGGTTCGCTGAAGAAGCTCAAGGAAATGCACATCCAGGTCGAGGCCGGCACGCAGCCCGCGATCAAGAAGGAAGCGCTGATGTTCCAGCGCGAGATCGCCAAGCTCGAGAAGGACATCGGCGGCATCGCCGACATGAACGCGCTGCCCGACGCGATCTTCGTTATCGACGTGGGCTACCACAAGATCGCCGTGGCCGAGGCCGTCAAGCTCGGCATTCCGGTCATCGGCGTCGTCGATTCGAATCACTCGCCCGAAGGCATCGATTACGTGATCCCCGGCAACGACGACTCGGCCAAGGCCGTCGCGCTGTACGCGCGCGCCGTTGCCGACGCGGTGCTCGAGGGCAAGGCCAACGCAACCACCGAGGTCGTGCAGGCGGCCACCGGCGACGAGTTCGTCGAAGTCAGCGAAGACGCCTGAGCCGAGCGCGCCGCGCCGCCAACCGAAGGGGCTGTCGCAGGCCCCTTTTTTCCAGTTTCAATGGAGTGACAGACAAATGCCCGCAATCACCGCCAGCATGGTCGCCGAACTGCGCGCCAAGACCGACGCGCCGATGATGGAGTGCAAGAAGGCCCTGACCGAGGCCGAAGGCAATCCGGACCGCGCCGAGGAGATCCTGCGCGTCAAGCTCGGCAACAAGGCCGGCAAGGCCGCATCGCGCATCACCGCAGAGGGGGTCGTGGCCGCGGCCGTCGATGGGACCACCGGTGCGCTGGTCGAGGTTAACTGCGAGACCGATTTCGTCTCCAAGAACGAATCGTTCCTCTCGTTTGCCAAGGCCGTGGCTTCGCTCGTCGCGCAGCACGACCCGGCGAACCTGGCCGCGCTGTCGTCGCTGGCGTATGCCCAGGACGGCTTCGGCCCGACGGTCGAGGACGTGCGCAAGGGGCTGGTCGGCAAGATCGGCGAGAACATGTCGATCCGCCGATTCAACCGCTACGCCGGCGGCGGCCGCTTGGCGCATTACCTGCACGGCACCCGCATCGGCGTGCTCGTCGAGTACCAGGGCGACGCCGTCGCGGCCAAGGACGTCGCGATGCACGTGGCGGCAATGAAGCCCGCCGCCTTGTCCCAGGCCGACGTGCCCGGCGAGATGGTCGACAAGGAGCGCAAGATCGCCGCCGAGAAGGCGGCCGAGAGCGGCAAGCCTGCCGAGATCGTGGCCAAGATGGTCGACGGCTCGGTGCAGAAGTTCCTCAAGGAGGTGAGCCTGCTCAACCAGGTCTTCGTCAAGGCCGCCGACGGCAAGCAGACGGTCGAGCAGATGCTCAAGGCCGCGGGAACCACGGTCAAGCGCTTCACGCTGTACGTGGTGGGCGAGGGCATCGAGAAGAAGGTCGATGACTTCGCCGCCGAGGTCGCGGCACAGGTGGCCGCAGCCAAGGGCCACTGAGTCCTCCAAGGGCCGCCGCGTGCGGCCCTTTAAACTCCGCCTGTTGCCAGTGGAAATCGAGACGCATGCCGGCCTACAAACGCATCCTGCTGAAACTCTCCGGTGAGGCCCTTATGGGCGACGATGCCTACGGCATCAACCGCGCCACCATCGTGCGCCTGGTGCGCGAAGTGCAGGAAGTGACCGCGATGGGCGTCGAGGTGGCGGTGGTGATCGGCGGGGGCAACATCTTCCGCGGCGTGGCCGGCGGCTCGGTGGGGATGGACCGCGCGACCGCAGACTACATGGGCATGCTGGCCACGGTGATGAACGCGTTGGCGCTCGCTGACACGATGCGCCAGGAAGGCATGACCGCGCGCGTGATGAGCGCCATCGCGATCGAGCAGGTGGTCGAGCCGTACGTGCGGCCCAAGGCGCTGCAGTACCTGGAGGAGGGCAAGGTCGTTGTGTTCGCCGCCGGCACCGGAAACCCGTTCTTCACGACGGACACGGCGGCCGCGCTGCGTGGCGCCGAGATCGGCGCCGAGATCGTGCTCAAGGCCACCAAGGTCGACGGTGTCTATACCGCCGATCCGAAGAAGGATGCCGGCGCGAAGCGCTACACGACGATCGGCTTCGACGAGGCGATCGCGAAGAACCTCCAGGTCATGGACGCGACCGCGTTCGCGCTGTGCCGCGACCAGAAGCTGCCGATCAAGGTGTTTTCCATCATGAAGCCCGGCGCGTTGAAGCGCGTGGTGCAAGGCGAGGACGAGGGCACGCTGGTGCACGTCTGAGCCGATGCCGCTGGAGACAACGACCATGACCATTGCCGACATCAAGAAGAACGCCGAAACCAAGATGGGCAAGTCCCTCGAGGCCTTCAAGAGCGAGTTGCAAAAGATCCGCACCGGGCGCGCCCACCCGGGCATCCTCGACCAGGTGCATGTCGAGTACTACGGCTCGATGGTGCCGCTGTCGCAGGTCGCCAACCTGAGCCTGCTCGACGCCCGGACGATCAGCGTCCAGCCGTGGGAGAAGGGCATGGGCGCCAAGATCGAGAAGGCGATCCGCGAGAGCGACCTCGGATTGAACCCGGCCGCCCAGGGCGACCTGTTGCGCGTGCCGATGCCGGCGCTGACCGAGGAGCGGCGCAAGGAGCTGACCAAGGTCGTGCGCCACGCCGGTGAGGAGTGCAAGGTCGCGGTGCGCAACCTGCGTCGCGATGCCAACGAGCACCTGAAGAAGCTGCTCAAGGACAAGGTGGTGACCGAGGACGACGAACGTCGCGCGCAGGACGAGGTGCAGAAGCTCACCGACCGCGTGGTCGCCGAGATCGATCGGCTGGTGCATGCCAAGGAGGGCGAGATCCTGGCCGTCTGAGCCAGGCTCTTGCTTCCGAGCGTGCCGCGCGATCCCTCCATGCCACGCCATGTGGCCATCGTCATGGACGGCAATGGCCGCTGGGCGAAACGGCGCTTCATGCCGCGCTTTTTCGGGCACAAGCAGGGCGTCGACGCCCTGGTGCGCACGGTGCAGGCCTGTGCCGACCGCGGCATCGAATACCTCACCGTGTTCGCCTTCTCGAGCGAGAACTGGAAGCGCTCTTCCGACGAGGTTTCCGGGCTGATGGGCCTGGTGCTGGTCGCGGTCTCCAAGTACCTGATGAAGCTGTCGAGCGAGGGCGTGCGCATCCGTATCGTGGGCGACCGAAATGCGGTCAGCGACAAGGTGCGCGAGGCATGGGACCATGCCGAGTGTGTCACCGCGCACAACGAACGCATCACGCTGTCGGTCGCCTTCAACTACGGAGGCCGCTGGGACGTGGTGCAGGCGGCACGTCGCGCGATGGTCGACGGCATCCGGCCCGACGATCTCGACGAGGATGTCCTGTCGCGCCGCATGGCGATGCACTACGCGCCGGATCCCGATCTGTTCATCCGCACCGGCGGCGAGGTCCGCATCAGCAATTTCCTGCTCTGGCAGCTGGCCTACTCGGAGCTGTACTTCACCGATTGCCTCTGGCCCGACTTCGGTGCCGAGCAGATCGACGCGGCGGTGCAGAGCTTCCGTGAGCGTGAGCGCCGCTTCGGCGGGCGCAACGACGATGTACCTGCACGCGCGGCCAACGGCTGAGCGCGCGCATCGTCCGGACCATGCTGTTCACGCGCGTCGTCACTGCGGTCGTGTTGCTTGCGCTGCTGCTGCCTGCATTGTTCGCCTCGTCGGCGTGGCCGTTCGCGCTGCTGACCCTGCTGCTGATCGCCGCGGCGGCCTGGGAGTGGTCGAAGCTCCAGTCGGTGGCCACCGTGGCGTCGCTCGGCCCTGCGGTGCTGCTCGCACTGGCCGGCGCCTGGGCCGTGCACACAGACAGCCTCGAGCGGGTGCCGGCTGCCTGGTGGTGGGTCGCGACGTTCGCGTGGATCGTCGGGGGCGCGATGGCACTGCACGGCGGACCCTCGGCCTGGCCGCGCTGGCCAGCCGCCTTGCGCCTTCTCGTCGGCTTGCTCGTGCTGTGGATCGGCTGGCTCGCGCTGGCCCGTGCCCGCACCGTGTCGATCAACTTCGTGCTCTCGGCAATGTGCATCGTGTGGGTCGCCGACATCGCGGCCTACTTCACCGGCCGCCGGTTCGGCCGCCGCAAGCTGGCCCCCAGCATCAGCCCGGGCAAGACCTGGGAGGGCGTCGCCGGCGGCGTGGCGGGCGTGTCCTTGCTCGCCTTGGGCTGGACGATCGGGGTCGATGCCTGGTCCGGCATCGACGGCCCCAGCCTGTTCGGCCACCTGCGCGAACGGTTCGGCTGGATCGCCATGCTGTTGCTCGCGGCGGCGTTGGCCGGCCTCAGCGTCGTTGGCGACCTGTTCGAGTCGCTCGTCAAGCGTGCGGCCGGGGCCAAGGACTCGAGCCGCCTGCTGCCCGGGCACGGCGGGGTGCTCGACCGCATCGATGCCCTGCTGCCGGTGCTGCCCGCTGCGATGGCGCTGCGCTCGCTGTGACATGAAGCCCCCAAGCTCGCTCGCGCTCGCTACCCCCGTGGACCCGAAGGGGCCTCTGCGCCGCCCTTGGGGCCGTCCGCCGACGGACCGGCAAGGCCGGATCCGTGGCGGGAAGCCGGGCTTCGTCCTTAGCGGCTCGCGCGAAGCGCGGTGGAGCAACTGACTTGAAGCAACGTCTGCTCGTCCTCGGTGCCACCGGCTCGATCGGCGCCAACACGCTGGACGTGGTGGCGCGCCACCCGGAGCGATTCGACGTCTTCGCGCTGACCGCGCATTCCCAAGTGGAGTTGCTGGCGGCGCAATGCATCCGGTGGCGCCCGCGCTACGCGGTGCTGGGTGACGCGGCGGGCGCCGCGGCGTTGAGCCAACAGCTCGTCGCCCAGGGGGTTCGCACCGAGGTGCTGTCGGGGCCGCAGGCACTCGTCGAACTGGCCGCGCATCCGGAGGTCACGACCGTGATGGCCGCGATCGTCGGGGCCGCCGGGCTCGCCCCGTGCATCGCCGCGGCGCGCGCCGGCAAGCGCCTGCTGCTGGCGAACAAGGAAGCGTTGGTCGTCGGGGGCGGCTTGTTCATGGACGCGGTGCGTGAAGGCGGCGCATCGTTGATGCCGATCGACAGCGAACACTCGGCGATCTTCCAATGCCTGCCGGAGGATCGCTCGACCTGGCGTGAGCGGATCGACCACATCGTGCTCACGGCATCGGGTGGGCCGTTTCGCGAGCGCCGGGCCGATTCACTCGCCGACGTGACACCCGAGCAGGCCTGCGCCCACCCGAACTGGGTGATGGGCCGCAAGATCTCCGTCGACTCGGCAACGATGATGAACAAGGCGCTCGAAGTCATCGAGGCCCGTTGGTTGTTCGATCTTGCGCCCGAACAGGTGCGGGTCGTCGTCCACCCGCAAAGCGTCATCCATTCGATGGTCGTCTGCCGCGACCACTCGGTGCTCGCCCAGTTGGGCACACCCGACATGCGTGTGCCGATCGCCTTTGGCTTGACGTTCCCCGAACGCGTGGCCAGCGGGGCCGAGCCGCTGGACTTCGCCGGGCTGGGTGCGCTGACCTTCGAGCCTGCCGACCGGCTGCGTTTTCCCGGCCTGTACCTGGCCTGGGAGGCACTGGCCGCTCCGCCCGGCAGCACGGCCGTGCTGAACGCCGCCAACGAGGTGGCCGTGGCGGCCTTCCTCGACGGTGAGATCCGTTTCCCGGACATCCACCGGGTCAACGCGCAGACGCTCGAAGCGGTGCGTCCGGTCTCGGGTGACGCGGCGTCGATCGAGTCGCTGCTGGCCCTCGATGCGCGTGCGCGCCAGCGCGCGCGTGCCCTGGTCGAAGGGGAGGCGAAGTGAGTGCCGTGACGACGCTGCTGGCCTTTCTCGTCACGCTGGGTGTGCTGATCGTCGTTCACGAATGGGGTCACTACAAGGTCGCCCGCCTGTGCGGCGTCAAGGTGTTGCGGTTTTCGGTGGGCTTCGGCCGCACACTGTGGCGCAGCCAGCGCTCGCCGCAGGACACCGAGTTTGTCGTGGCGGTCATCCCGCTGGGCGGCTACGTGCGCATGCTCGACGAGCAAGAAGGGTCGGTCGCGCCTGCCGAACTCGACCAGGCGTTCAACCGCAAGAGCTTGTGGCAGCGTGCGTCCATCGTCGCCGCCGGCCCGGCCGCGAACCTGATCCTCGCGCTGCTGCTGTACTCGACGCAGAACTGGATCGGCGTGGAGGAACCCAAGGCCGTGCTGTCTGCGCCGGCGGCGGGCGGGTTGGCCGAGAAGGCAGGGCTGCGGTCGGGCGACTGGGTGCGTTCCTGGTCGCGCGAGGGTGATGACCGTTGGGAGGACATCCGATCGCTGACCGACCTGCGCTGGCAGGTCATGCAGGCCGCTCTCGACGGCCAACGCCTTCGCCTGACGGTGAGCGATGCGAACGGGCAGGGCCGGCGCCAAGTCACGCTCGATCTGGACCGCGCCGATCCGACCTCGATCGACAGTGGATTCCTCGGCAAGGTGGTGGGCCTGACCGCACCGTACGCGCCGCCGGTGATGGGCGACCCGGTGGCCGGCGGTCCGGCCGATCGCGCCGGCCTGCGCAAGGGGGACCGGGTCCAGCGCGTCGATGGCGTGCCGATCGGCGACGCGAGCCAGCTGCGCGAGCGCATCCGCTTGCTCACGCCGGACGGGCAGGCGGCACCGATGACCTGGACGGTCGAGCGCGACGGCAGCGTCGTCGAGATCGTGGTGCGGCCGCGGGTCGTGGCCGAAGGCGGAAAACGCTGGGGCCGCATCGATGCGGTCGTGGGTCAGCTCCCCGAGATGGTGACGGTGCGCCTGGGCCCGTTCGAGGGCGCTGCGCGCGCGGTCTCGCTCGTGTGGGAGCAGTCGCAGCTCACCGTCAAGATGTTCGGCCGCATGCTGGTGGGCGAGGCCTCGCTGAAGAACCTGTCCGGCCCGATCACGATCGCCGACTACGCGGGCCAGTCCGCCGAGCGCGGACTGGCGTACTACCTGGGCTTTCTCGCACTGGTCAGCGTGGGGCTGGGCGTGCTGAACCTGCTTCCCATCCCGCTGCTCGATGGCGGACACCTCATGTATTATCTTTTCGAGGGCTTGACGGGCCGCCCGATCTCGGACGCGTGGCTCAGATGGCTCCAGCGCGGCGGTGCGCTGGTGCTGGCATTGATGATGACCCTCGCCCTGTCCAACGACGTGGCCCGCCTGCTGGGGCTGCATTGATCGCCGCTGCGCCCGCCGACCGGCCCCCCCGCTGATGCTGCCCTTGCTCGTTTCCCATCCGTTGCGTCCCGTGGCGGCATGCGTCGTGGCCGTCGCCATGCTCGCCGGTGCGCCGCTGGCGCACGCGGCCGACCCGTTCGCGATCATCGACATCCGCGTCGAGGGCCTGCAGCGCACGGACCCGGGCACCGTGTTCGCTTCACTGCCGTTCCGCAACGGCGATACCTACACCGACGAGAAGGGTGCTGCGGCGCTGCGCGCTCTGTTCGCCACCGGCCTGTTCAAGGACGTGCGCATCGAGATCGATGGCAAGGTCGTGATCGTCGTCGTCGACGAGCGATCGATCATCGCCAACGTCACCTTTGTCGGCCTGAAGGAGTTCGACAACGACACGCTGCTCAAGGCACTGAAGGACTCCGGCATAGGCGAAGGACTGCCGTTCGACCGCGCGCTGGTCGATCGCGCCGAGCAGGAGATCAAGCGCCAGTACCTGACGCGCAGCCTGTATGGTGCCGAGGTCACGACGACGATCACGCCGCTGGAGCGCAACCGCGTCAACGTCGTGTTCACGATGAACGAGGGCGAGTCGGCCAAGATCAGTGCGGTGCGCATCGTCGGCAACAAGGCCTTCTCAGAGAGCACGCTGCTCGGCCTGATGGACCAGACCACGGGCGGCTGGCTCAGCTGGTACACCAAGGCCGATCGTTATTCGCGCAGCAAGCTCAATGCGGACCTCGAAACCCTGCGCGCGTATTACACGAACCGCGGCTACCTCGAGTTCGAAGTCGAGTCGACCCAGGTCACGATCTCGCCCGACAAGCAGGACATCGCGATCACGATTTCGGTCCGCGAAGGCCAACCCTACACGGTGACCGCGGTGCGGCTGGAGGGTGAATACCTCGGCAAGGACGACGATTTCAAGCGCGCGGTCCTGATCAAGCCGGGCGAACCCTATCGCAGCGCCGACGTGGCCGCCACGACCAAGGCCTTCGCCGACCTGTTCAGCCTGTATGGCTACGCCTTCGCACGCACCGAGGCGAGGCCCGAGATCGACCGTGCCACCGGCCAGGTCGCGGTGGTGCTCACGGCCGACCCGCAGCGCCGGATCTATGTGCGCCGCGTCAACGTGGCGGGCAATGACCGCACGCGCGACGAGGTCGTGCGGCGCGAGTTCCGCCAGCTCGAATCGGCCTGGTACGACGGCGAGCGCATCAAGCTCTCGCGCGACCGCGTCGACCGGCTGGGCTTCTTCAAGGAAGTCAACGTCGAGACCGAGGAGGTGCCGGGCAGTCCGGACCAGGTCGACCTGACGATCAAGGTGGTCGAGAAACCCACCGGCAACCTGCTCGTGGGCGCGGGGTACTCGAGCAACGACAAGCTCTCGTTCACCGCATCGATCAAGCAGGAGAACGTGTTCGGCTCAGGCAACTACCTCGGCCTGGAGTTCAACACGAGCAAGTCCAACCGCAACCTCGTGCTGACGACGGTCGATCCGTACTGGACGATCGACGGCATCTCGCGTGCACTGGACATCTTCTATCGCACCTCCAAGCCGATCAACAGCCAGGGCGAGACCTACGAGCTGGCCACCCCGGGCGCCTCGATCCGGTTCGGAGTGCCGTTTTCCGAGTTCGATACGGTGTTCTTCGGCATCGGCGCCGAGCAGACCCGGATCAAGGGCAACGTGACCAACAAGAGCTACCGCGATTACCGCGAGCTCTACGGCCCGGCCAGCGTGGCCGTGCCCCTGACGCTGGGCTGGGCGCGTGACCAGCGCGACAGCGTGCTGACACCCACCCGGGGCCGCTACCAGCGGGTCAACTTCGAATGGTCGGTCGCCGGTGACGTGCGCTACCTGCGTACCAACCTGCAGTTCCAGCAGTACCTGCCGATCACCAACAAGTTCGTGTTCGGCCTGAACGCCGAGCTGGGGTGGGGCAAGGGGCTGGGCAGCAAGCCCTACCCGATCTTCAAGAACTTCTACGGCGGCGGCCTCGGCTCGGTGCGTGTCTTCGAGCAAGGATCGCTCGGAGTCGTCGACGTGACCAACAACTACATCGGTGGCAATCGGCGCCTGAACGTCAACGGCGAGCTGTACGTGCCCGTTCCTGGTGGCGGTAACGACAGGACGCTGCGTCTGTTCGGCTTCGTCGACGCCGGCAACGTGTGGGGCGAGCGCGAGAAGATCACGGCCGACAGCATCCGGGCATCCGCGGGGATCGGCTTGTCCTGGATCTCGCCGGTAGGCCCCCTCAAGTTGAGCTGGGGCACGCCGCTGCGGAGCAAGCCCACGGATAGAATCGAGAAGTTCCAATTCCAGATCGGTACGGCTTTCTGATGAACATGTGGAAGACCCTGGGCGCCGGCGCGCTGTTGAGCGTCGCCGCGGCGCTGGCGCAGGCGCAGGAGCTGAAGATCGGCTACGTGAACAGTGAACGCGTGCTGCGCGAGGCCGAACCGGCCAAACGTGCGCAGGCCAAGCTCGAGACCGAGTTCGGCAAGCGCGAGAAGGACCTGGCCGAGCAGGCCAACCGACTGAAGGCCGCGGCGGACAAGCTCGAGAAGGAAGCACCGACGCTGTCCGAGTCGGAGAAGAACCGCCGCCAGCGTGACCTCGTCGAGCAGGACCGCGACTTCCAGCGCAAGCGCAGGGAGTTCCAGGAAGACCTGAACCAGCGCAAGAACGAGGAGTTGGCCACGGTCGTGGAGCGCGCCAACAAGGTCATCAAGCAGATCTTCGATCAGGAGAAGTACGACCTGATCGTGCAGGATGCCGTGCACTGGAGCCCGCGCGTGGACATCACCAAGAAGGTGATCGACGCGCTCAACGCGGGCAAGTGACCGACACGGGCGACGCAGCACGGCGATGCCGCTGACCGTTGCCGACATCGTGGCTCGCCTGGGCGGCGAGTGCGTGGGCGACGCGGGCCTGGTCATCGACGGCATCGCCCCGCTCGACGAGGCCGGTCCGTCGCAGATCGCATTCCTCGCACACCCGCGCTACCGCACCCAGCTCGCCGGGAGCCGGGCCGGTTGCGTGATCGTGGCGCCGGGTCTGCGCGACGAAGCGGCGGCGCGCGGCACCGTCATCGTCGCGCCAGATCCGTATCTGCATTACGCGCTTCTGTCGCAGTGGTGGGCCGAACGCACACGCCGATCGCCGGCGGGCGTCCACCCGAGCGCGGTCGTGGAGCCCGGGGCTCGCATCGCAGCCGACGCGAGCGTCGGTGCCTTGAGCTTCATCGGCCGTGATGCGCTGATCGGCGCGGGCACGCGCATCGCGGCACGCGTCACGGTGGGCGAGCGCTGCATGATCGGCGCGCGCTGCATCGTGCACAGCGGCGTGGTCATCGGCGCGGACGGCTTCGGCTTCGCCCCGCACGAGGGTCGCTGGGAGAAGATCGCCCAGCTCGGTGCGGTCCGGATCGGCGACGACGTCGAGATCGGCGCGAACACCTGCATCGACCGTGGCGCGCTCGGTGACACGGTGATCGAGGACGGCGTCAAGCTCGACAACCTGATCCAGATCGGCCACAACGTCCGCGTCGGCGCGCACACCGCGATGGCCGGCTGCTCGGCGGTGGCGGGCAGCGCCAGGATCGGGCGCCATTGCACCATCGGTGGCGGCGCGGGCGTGCTGGGCCACCTCGAGCTGGCCGACCATGTGCACATCACGGCCTACTCGCTGGTCAGCCGCTCGATCACCAAGCCGGGCCAGTACAGCGGCATGTTTCCCCTCGACGACAATGCCACATGGGAGAAGAACGCTGCGACACTGCGGCAGTTGCACTCCTTGCGCGTCAGGCTGCGCGCCCTCGAGAAGAAGATGGCATGACCCCCATGACCGCGATGGACATCCACCGGATCCTGCAGAAACTGCCGCACCGCTACCCGATTCTGCTGATCGACCGCGTCCTCGAGCTGGAGAAGGGCGTGCGCATCCGCGCGCTGAAGAACGTGACGATCAACGAACCTTTCTTCACAGGCCATTTTCCGCACCGCCCCGTGATGCCCGGCGTGATGATGCTCGAGGCCATGGCCCAGGCCGCCGCGCTGCTGTCGATCGAAACCTTGGGCATCGACCTCGACGACCGTTCGGTCTTCTACTTCGCGGGCATCGACGCCGCACGCTTCAAGCGGCCGGTCGAGCCGGGCGACCAGTTGGTGTTCGACGTGAGGCTCGACCGGGCCAAGGCCGGCATCTTCAAGTTCAAGGGCCAGGGCCGCGTGGGCGACGAGATCGCGATCGAGGCCGAGCTGATGTGCACGATGCGCAAGGTCGCCTGACGACGACGGCCGTGGCGACGCAGATCCATCCTACGGCCCTGGTGGCCCCCGGCGTGGAACTCGACGCGGGCGTGCACATCGGTCCGTACGCGGTCATCGGCGCCGGCGTGCGCATCGGCGCGAACACCACGGTCGGCCCGCATGCGGTGATCGACGGTCCGACCGAGATCGGGCGCAACAACCGGATCTACGCCCATGCCTGCCTGGGCGGTGAGCCGCAGGACATGAAGTACCGCGGCGAGCCCACGCGGCTGGCAATCGGCGATCGCAACACGATCCGCGAGTTCTGTACCTTCAGCCGCGGCACGGTGCAGGACGGCGGCGTCACGCGCGTGGGTGACGACAACTGGATCATGGCCTACGTGCACCTCGCGCACGACGTGCAGGTCGGCCACCGCACCATCCTCGCGAACAACGCCACACTGGCCGGGCATGTGCACGTGGGCGACTGGGTCATCGTCGGGGGCCTCACCGGGGTGCACCAGTTCTGCAAGATCGGCGCACACGCGATGACCGGGTTCCAGAGCCATGTGTCGCAGGACGTGCCGCCATACATGCTGGTGGCAGGCCACCCGTTGAGCGTCTCGGGCTTCAACGTCGAGGGCCTCAGGCGCCGCGGTTTCTCCAGGGAGCGCATCGCGCAGGTCAAGCAGATGCACCGGCTGCTGTACCGCGACGGCTTGACGCTGGACCAAGCCAAGGCCTCGATCGCGCAACTCAAGGGAAAGGTCGAGGGGGGCGACGCCGACGTGCAACTTCTGCTCGACTTTCTTGCGGCGTCCGCGCGCGGCATCGCCAGGTGACGGGCGCACCGCCAAAGCGACCCCCTTGGCGCGTGCCCGCGAGGCGATCACTCCGGCACACCGGCAAGGCCGCAGGCGCGGCGTCCGCCAGGACCGGGCCTTGGGCACCGAGGCAATGAACCTGGCGCTGGTGGCCGGCGAGGCATCCGGCGACCTGCTGGCCGGCCTGCTGCTGGCCGGCCTGAAGCAGCGCTGGCCTGACCTGCGCGCGGCAGGCATCGGCGGCCGGCACATGGTCGCTCTGGGCTTTCAGGCCTGGTGGCCGCATGACAAGCTCGCGGTGCGCGGGTATGTCGAGGTCTTGCGTCATTACCGCGAGATCTCCGGCATTCGCAATGCGCTGGCCGACCGCCTGCTGCGCGAGCGGCCCGATGCCTTCATCGGTGTGGACGCACCGGACTTCAACCTCGGCCTCGAGGCCCGGCTGAAGGCCGCGGGCATCACGACGATCCATTTCGTCTGCCCCTCGGTGTGGGCCTGGCGCGGCGGTCGCGCCAAGCGCATGGCGCGCAGCGCCGACCACGTGCTTTGCCTGTTCCCGTTCGAGCCACCGCTGCTGGCCCGCCATGGCATCGCCGCGACCTATGTCGGCCACCCGCTGGCCGACGTCATTCCGCTCGAGCCGCCGCGCGCGGCAGCGCGCAAGGCGCTGGACCTCGCGCCCGATGCCGCCGTGGTGGCGCTGCTGCCCGGCAGCCGGCGTTCGGAAATCGAGCACATCGCGCCCGTGTTCCTCGCCACCGCGGCGCGCATGGCGCGCTTGCGCCCTGCGTTACGCTTCCTGCTGCCGCTGGTGCCCGGGTTGCGCGCGATGACCGAGCCGATGCTGGGTCGCCATGCACCCGGTGTGCGCATCGATCTTCTCGATGGGCGATCGCACGAGGCGCTGGCCGCCTGCGACGTGACGCTGATCGCCAGCGGCACGGCCACGCTCGAGGCCGCACTGTTCAAGCGCCCGATGGTCATCGCGTACAGAATGAACGCCTTGTCCTGGCAAATGATGAAGCGCATGGCCTATCAGCCCTGGGTGGGGTTGCCCAACATCCTGTGTCGCGAGTTCGTGGTGCCCGAGCGCCTCCAGGGTGAAGCCGAGCCCGAACGGCTGGCGGCCGACGTGCTGGCGTGGCTCGATGCGCCCGCACGCCGCGAGGCGCTGGCCGCGCGCTTCGTCGAACTTCACCAGCTGCTGCGGCGCGACACCGCGCGCTGCGCCACCGATGCGATCGCGCAAGTCCTCGGCCAGGCCTGAACAGCTGGCCCTCGGCTGGTCCGGTCCCGGGCTCGTGGCTGGCGTGGACGAGGTCGGCCGCGGGCCGCTGGCCGGTCCGGTCGTGGCCGCGGCCGTGATCCTGGATGACCTGCATCCGATCAGGGGCCTGGCCGACTCGAAGAGCCTCGGCGCGTCCACGCGCAGCCGGCTCGATGCCGAGATCCGCGCCAAGGCCCTGTGTGTCAGTGTGGCCCAGGCCAGCGTGCAGGAGATCGACGACCTGAACATCCTGGGTGCGACGATGCTGGCGATGCGCCGCGCGGTCGAAGGTCTGCGCCTGTTGCCCTCGCGCGTGCTGGTCGACGGCAACCGGTTGCCGGTGCTCAAGGTGCCGGCGGAGGCGATCGTCAAGGGCGACGCCCGCGTGGCATCGATTGCCGCGGCATCGATCGTGGCCAAGGTGCACCGTGACGCATTGCTGGCGCGCCTGCACGACGAGCATCCGCAGTACGGCTTCGCCGATCACAAGGGCTATCCGACGCCCGAACACCTGCAGGCGCTGCGCCTGCACGGCGCGTGCGTGCAGCATCGGCGCAGCTTCGCCCCGGTGCGTGCCGTCTGCCAGGGCGATGCGGGAGTGCGCCGGTGAGCGCGGTGCAGACGATCACCTCGCGTGACAACCCGCTGCTCGTGCGCATCCGGCGCCTCGCGCGCCCTGGTGCCAGCTATCGCAAGGCAGGCGAACTCTGGCTCGAAGGCGAACACCTGTGCCAGGCCTGGGTGGACGCAAAGCGTGGCGTCGCACAGGCGGTCATCGCGGATTCGGCATGGGGCCGACCGGCTGCACGCGCCCTGGCACTGCGTGCCGAGCGGGTGGCACGTCTGACCGATGCGCTGTTCGACAGCCTGAGTGCTTTGGGTTCGTCCGCCGGCCTGGGCTTCGTGGTGGACGCGCCCGGCGGGACGCCGCTCGACGTGCGCCTGCCCACCGTGGTGCTCGACCGCGTGCAGGACGCCGGCAACGTGGGCAGCATCCTGCGCAGCGCCGCGGCGATGGGGTTCACGCAGGTGCTGGCCATCGAGGGGACGGCGGGCCTGTGGTCGCCCAAGGTCGTGCGTGCGGCGATGGGCGCGCACTTCTCGCTGCGACTGGGCGAAGGGTTGGCGCCCGGCGAGCTCGCAGCGCTCGCGGTGCCGATGCTCGCGACGAGTTCACACGCGACGACCACACTCGACGAGTTCGAGCCGCCCTGGCCCTGTGCCTGGGTCTTCGGGCACGAGGGCCAAGGTGTCGATGAGTTGCTCGAGGCGCGCTGCCAGGCCTCGCTGCGCATCCCCCAGCCCGGCGGCGAGGAGTCGCTCAACGTGGCGGCGGCGGCCGCCATTTGCCTGTATGCGTCACGCGCGCACCGGGGGCCGGCGTGAGGGGGATCGTGCTGCTCATCCTGTGGGCGCTGGCCGCGAGCACGCCCTGCGTGCGCGCGGCGCCGCCCGAGCTGCTCGCCGTGTCGCCCGAGCCGGCGGCCGTTCCATGGTGGCGGCGCGCGCTGTGGTCGCCACGCTCGACCCGGGTCCACGGCGTGGCCATCAAGCGGCTGCATCCCGACTGGTGCGCCGCCGAGGCCTTCAGCCGCGAACTGTTTGGCGACACGCTGCTGGGCCCGGCCGCCGGCGCACCGCTCGACGGCCTCGCCTTCCTCGTGGAGGGCAGCTTCGACGGCCGCGACAAGCCGCAGATCGCCTTTGTCGGTGCCTACAGGCGCTGCGCCGGCGAACAGGGGCTGTTCCTGGCCATTGTCGAGCCGCATCGCGATCGACCCCGCATGCGCTTCCTCGTCGAGGTGCCTGAACCCGGCAGTGCCTTCGCCGCGATCGGCCGCGAGCCTGACGGCTCGCTGGCCGTGTGGTGGTGTGCCCAGTGCGACAACGGCGTGCGCATCGCCTTCAACCGCGAGGCGCAGGGCTTCTTCGTGGCCGGGCCCGCCACCCGACGCTAGGCCTGTTCAGACTTCGAAGCTGACCGCGCCTCAGTAGATCAAGCGGTCGGGCCGGATGTCGCGCAGGATCGTGGTGGCGATCTCCTCGATCGACTTGTGCGTCGAGCTCAGCCAGGAGATGCCCTCGCGCCGCATCATGCGCTCGGCCTCCGCGACCTCGTAGCGGCAGTTCTCCAGCGAGGCGTACTTGCTGGAGGGGCGCCGCTCATGACGGATCTGCGCCAGACGATCGGGATCGATCGTGAGCCCGAAACACTTGTGCTTGTACGGCGCGAGCGAAGAGGGCAGCTTGGCGCGCTCGAAATCCTCGGGGATCAGCGGGTAGTTGGCGGCCTTGATGCCGTGCTGCATCGCGAGGTACAGCGATGTGGGCGTCTTGCCGCTGCGGCTCACGCCGACCAGGATCACGTCAGCGCTCTCGAGGTTCTTCGCGCTCTGGCCGTCGTCGTGCGCGAGCGAAAAATTGATCGCTTCGATGCGGTCGTGATACTCCTCGCTCTTGGCGGCATCCGAGAATCGCCCGACACGGTGGTTGCTCTTCATGCCGAACTCGACCTCCAGCGGCTCGACGAAGGCGCGGAACATGTCCAACACCATGCCTCGGCACTCTTCGCCGGTCACGATGTTGCGCAAGTCGTCGCTGACCAGGGTGATGAACACGATCGGGCGCCGGCCCTCGTGCGCGGCGGTGCGGTTGATCTCCTCGACCACGCTCCAGGCTTTCTCGGCGCTGTCGATGAACGGCCGGCGCACGTGGCGCGGGCGCGCCGAGAACTGCGCCAGGATCGAATTGCCAAACGTCTCGGCGGTGATCCCGGTACCGTCCGAGACGTAAAACACAGTGCGGTTGGGCATGGCGACGCTCGATACAGGGGGGCGTGATCATCATAGGGCGATGCCGGCCCGTAGAATCCCTCGAGATCGCCGCCACTGCACCGCCTCGATGCGCTCCCCCCCCTTTCGTTTGAACCGGCCACCGTCGTGGTCGGGGGTCGACGCGCCGGCCTGCGCCGTGGAGCCGCCGGATTCTTCCCTTCATCACGGAGCACCCCCACCATGTCCCTTCAGAACCTGGCGACCGCCCTGGTCGTGCCGTTTGAATATCTGAGGATGACCGACGTCGAGGTGGTGGGCGGCAAGAACGCCAGCCTCGGCGAGATGATCAGCCAGCTCGCCACCTCGGGTGTGCGCGTGCCCGGCGGCTTCGCGACGACGGCGCTCGCGTTTCGCGATTTCCTTGCCTACAGCGACCTCACCGAGCGCATCAAAGCGCGGCTCGATTCGCTCAATGCCGACGACGTGAAGGCGCTGGCCGCCGCTGGCGCCGAGATCCGTGCCTGGGTGCATGCGGCACCGTTCCCACCCGCGCTGGAGGCGGCGGTCCGTGAGGCGTTCTCGGCCTTGTCGGCGGGTGACGCTCAGGCGACCTTCGCGGTGCGCTCGTCGGCGACGGCCGAAGACCTGCCCGACGCGTCGTTCGCCGGCCAGCAGGAGACCTTCCTGAACGTGCACGGCATTGACGAGGTGCTGGCCAAGATGCGCGAGGTCTTCGCGTCGCTGTACAACGACCGCGCGATCAGCTACCGCGTTCACAAGGGCTTCGCCCATGCCGATGTCGCGCTGTCGGCCGGCGTGCAGCGCATGGTGCGTTCCGACCTCGGCAGTGCCGGCGTGATGTTCACGATCGACACCGAGTCAGGCTTCAAAGACGTGGTGTTCATCACCGCGAGCTGGGGCCTGGGCGAGACGGTGGTGCAGGGCGCCGTGAACCCCGACGAGTTCTATGTGCACAAGCCGATGCTTGCCACCGGGCGCGCGGCATTGATCCGGCGCAGCCTGGGCTCGAAGCTGCTGCGCATGACCTTCACGACTGCGCAGGACAAGGCGGCCACGGGCAAGCTCGTGAAGACGGAAGACAATCCAGTCGAGCTTCGCAACCGCTATGCGCTGGCCGACGCCGACGTGATCGAACTGGCGCGCTACGCGATGGTGATCGAGCGCCACTACGGCCGCCCGATGGACATCGAGTGGGGCAAGGACGGGGTGGACGGCAAGCTCTACATCCTGCAGGCGCGGCCCGAGACGGTGAAGAGCCAGTCGGCGGGCCAGGTCGAGCAGCGCTACAAGCTCAAGGGCCACAGCGCCGTGCTTGCCGAGGGCCGCGCGATCGGCCAGAAGATCGGGACCGGTCCGGTGCGGCTGGTCAAGTCGGCCAGCGAGATGGACCGCGTGCAGGCCGGTGACGTGCTCGTCACCGACATGACCGACCCGAACTGGGAGCCGGTCATGAAGAAGGCCAGCGCCATCGTGACCAACCGCGGCGGCCGCACCTGCCACGCGGCGATCATCGCGCGCGAGCTTGGCATCCCGGCGGTCGTGGGCTGCGGCAACGCGACCGACAAGCTCGGCGACGGAGCGCTGGTCACCGTGGTCTGCTCGGAAGGCGACACCGGCTACGTCTACGACGGTCTGCTGGAGGCCGAGGTCACCGAGGTGCGGCGCGGCGCGATGCCGTACTGCCCGATCAAGATCATGATGAACGTGGGCAATCCGCAACTGGCGTTCGAGTTCGCGCAGATGCCCAACGCGGGAGTCGGCCTGGCACGGCTGGAGTTCATCATCAACAACGACATCGGCGTGCACCCGAAGGCGATCCTCGACTACCCCAATGTGGACGCCGAGCTGAAGAAGGCGGTGGAGTCGGTGGCCCGTGGTCACGCCAGCCCGCGCGCTTTCTACGTGGACAAGCTCTCCGAGGGGATCGCCACGATCGCCGCGGCGTTCTGGCCCAAGCCGGTGATCGTGCGGCTGTCGGACTTCAAGAGCAACGAGTACCGCAAGCTGATCGGGGGCTCGCGCTACGAACCCGACGAGGAGAACCCGATGCTCGGGTTCCGGGGTGCCAGCCGCTACATCAGCGGCGAGTTCGCAGACGCCTTCGGCATGGAGTGCGAGGCGATCAAGCGCGTGCGCAAGGACATGGGGCTGACCAACGTCGAAATCATGGTGCCCTTCGTGCGCACCGTGCGCCAGGCCGAACGAGTGGTGGTCATGCTGGCCGAGCGCGGCCTGAAGCGCGGCGATGCGGGGCTGCGACTGATCATGATGTGCGAGGTCCCGAGCAACGCGATCCTCGCCGAGCAGTTCCTCGAGCATTTCGACGGAATGTCGATCGGCTCCAACGACCTGACCCAGCTCACGCTCGGACTGGACCGCGACTCCGGGCTGGAGCAGCTGGCCGGGGACTTCGACGAGCGCGACCCGGCGGTCAAGGCGATGATCTCGCGCGCCATTGCCGCCTGCCGCGCCACAGGCAAGTACATCGGCATCTGCGGCCAGGGGCCCAGTGACCATCCGGACTTCGCCGACTGGCTGGCGCAGGAGGGCATCGTGTCGATCTCGCTGAACCCGGACACGGTGGCCGAAACCTGGGAGCGCCTCGCAAAGCGGCGTTAGCCTCGCGTATACTTATGAGCTTTCCCCTTGCCGCACCCGCTGTTGACGCTGCGGGGCGGCTTCCTCGGCCCTTTGGTGGGCTGGAATCCATAAGGAGTCATCCATGCGTCATTACGAGATCGTTCTGCTGATCCACCCGGATCAGAGTGAACAGGTTCCGGCCATGCTGGAGCGCTACAAGGCTCTGGTCACCGCCGGCGGCGGCAAGGTGCACCGCTTCGAAGATTGGGGCCGCCGCCAGCTCGCCTATCAGATCGACAAGCTCGCGAAGGCGCATTACCTGTGCCTGAACATCGAAGCGAGCAGCGCGACGCTGGGCGAGCTCGAGACGGGGTTTCGCTTCAACGATGCCGTGCTGCGCCACCTGACCGTGGCGATGGACAAGGCGGAGACGACCCCTTCGATCATGATGAAGCACGTCGAACGCGAGGAAGCGCGCAAGGCAGCCCAGGAGAGCACGGCCTGAACCGGCTGCTGCTGGCAGCGAGCATCGCCCAGCGCAGCGCCCTTCGATACACCCCCGCCGGCTTGCCGGCCCTGGATCTGGTGCTCGCTCACCACTCCGAGGTCAGCGAAGACGGCCAAGCCCGCCAAGTTCAACTCGAGCTGAAGGCCGTGGCGATCGGGAGCATCACCAAGGGCCTGCAGGCGATGGCACTGGGAGCACCGGCACAGTTCGCCGGTTTCCTCGCCGCCAGCCGCAACGCACGCGGCCTCGTGTTCCACATCACCGCGGTCGAGGCGCCCTGAGCGCGGCGACCCCTGTTCATCGACTCAAGTTTTCAGGAGCAATCCAATGGCACCACCCCGTGGCAAGGGCAAGTTCTCGAAGGACCGCAAGCCCAAGCGCAACCAGCAATCCCTGCTGTTTCGCCGCAAGCGTTTCTGTCGCTTCACCGTGGCCGGCGTCGAGAGGATCGACTACAAGGACGTCGATACCCTGCGCGATTTCGTCGGCGAGAACGGCAAGATCACGCCGGCCCGCCTGACCGGCACGCGCGCGTTCTTCCAGCGCCAGCTCACGACGGCGATCAAGCGCGCCCGGTTCCTGGCGCTGCTGCCGTACACCGACCAGCACCGCGGCTGAGGGAGCCCACGTCATGCAAGTCATCCTGCTCGAAAAAGTGGCGAACCTCGGAGACCTTGGCGATGTCGTCAAGGTCAAGGATGGATTCGCGCGCAACTTCCTGATCCCCACGCGCCGCGCGCGCCGCGCCACCGATGCCGCACTCAAGGAGTTCGAGGCCAAGCGGGCCGAGCTCGAGAAAATGGCCGGCGAAAAGCTCGGCGCTGCGCAGGCGATGGCCGACAAGCTCAACGGCAAGTCGATCTCGATCACGCAGAAGGCGGGGGTCGACGGGCGGCTCTTCGGCTCGGTCACCAACGCCGACATCGCCGAGGCGCTCAAGGCCCAGGGATTCGAAGTGGCCAAGGCTGCGATCCGCATGCCGCACGGCCCGATCAAGCACACTGGCGAGCAGACGCTGACGGTGGGCCTGCACACGGACGTCACCGTCGACGTCCACGTGGTGGTGGTTGGCGAAGTCGACTGACTGCTGCCTATCCAGGCGCGCAGGGCCGGCACATGCCGGCCCTGTTCGTTTGGGGCCACGGGTTGTTCGCCGCAGATCCACCAGTTGCCCACAGAGATGCCCACAACCGCATCGGCCCGTGGCGGCTTAATATCCAGCTGACCCGATGTCTGCCGTATTCGACCCCCGAGAAACCAGCGCGCCGCGCG
>Ga0209797_10000242_pt1 | contig 26227 bp, 22 predicted proteins | sample DOMMetBare3Fresh_2_FD_187472 | JGI IMG/M metagenome (GOLD analysis project Ga0209797, IMG submission 187472) | Wetland sediment microbial communities from St. Louis River estuary, USA, under dissolved organic matter induced mercury methylation -... | ecosystem: Environmental > Aquatic >... | reverse complement strand
GGGACGGTGGCCATGATGCGGATGGTCAAGCGCGCGCTCGACCCGAAGAACATCCTCAATCCGGGGAAGATCTTCCCGTTCTGAGCCCCAAGGCCGCCGCCTTGCGGCGACCGCCACGGTCCGCAAGCCCGTGGCCAACGGGTCCGTCCCAGTCCGCGCAGGCGGACCTGGAGCCGCGGCCCTCAGTCTTCCGTGGAGATCACGCAAAGTGGCGAAGCCACATTTGCTTGCGACCCTGCCCTGCGCCGCGCCGCTACGCTTGCGGCGCGTCGACGCTCCAGCGCTTGGTGATGTCGCCGCGCGAATTGGTGCTTTCGAGCTGGACGCCGAAGCCCCACAGCCGCGCCACGTGCCGCAGGACCTCGTGCGCATCCTCGGCCAGGGGGCGGTCGTTGTGCTGGAAGTGGCGCAGCGTGAGCGAGCGGTCACCGCGCAGGTTGACGTTCCAAACCTGGATGTTGGGCTCGCGCGAGCCGAGGTCGTACTGGTGCGACAAGGCCTCGCGCACCCGCCGGTACCCCGCCTCGTCATGGATCGCGCTGACCTCGAGCTCGCTCTGGTGCTCGTCGTCGGTGATCGCGAAGAGCCGGAAGTCGCGCATCAGCTTGGGCGACAGGAACTGGCCGATGAAGCTCTCGTCCTTGTAGTTGCGCATCGCCTGGTCCAGCGTCGGCAGCCAGGGCGCGCCGGCGATCTCGGGAAACCATTTGCGGTCCTCGTCGTCGGGCTGCTCGCAGATGCGCTTCAAGTCGGTGTACATCGCGAAGCCCAGCGCATAGGGGTTCAGGCCCGAGTAGCCCCGGTCACCGACCCGGGGCTGGTAGATGACGTTGGTGTGCGACTTCAGCCACTCGATCATCACGCCGTCGGTGAGCCAGCCGTCGTCGTACATCTGGTTGAGCAGGCGGTGGTGCCAGAAGGTCGCCCAGCCCTCGTTCATCACCTGGGTCTGGCGCTGCGGGTAGAAGTACTGGGCCACCTTGCGCACGATGCGCACGATCTCCCGCTGCCAGGGCTCCAGCAGCGGGGCGTTCTTCTCGATGAAGTACAGCAGGTTCTCCTGCGGCTCCTCGGGAAAGCGACGCGCCTCGGCCGGCCCGCCGGCCTTGTCGGCGCGCCTGGGCAGCGTGCGCCAGAGATCGTTGACCTGCTGCTGCGCATAGTGCTCGCGATCCTGCCGTTCGCTCAGTTCCTGCGCCAGCGACTTCCGGCTCGGGCGGCGGTAGCGATCGACGCCGTGGTTGGCCAGCGCATGGCAGGAGTCGAGGAACAGCTCGACCGCATCGAGGCCGTGCCTTTCCTCGCACTCGGCGACGTAGTTCTTGGCGTAGACCAGGTAGTCGATGATCGAGGAGGCATCGGTCCACATCCGGAACAGGTAGTTGCCCTTGAAGAAGCTGTTGTGGCCGTAGGCCGCGTGGGCGATCACCAGGGCCTGCATCGCCATCGTGTTCTCCTCCATCAGATAGCTGATGCAGGGGTTCGAGTTGATGACGATCTCGTAGGCCAGGCCCATCGCGCCGCGCTTGTAGTTCTTCTCGGTGGTGATGAACTCCTTGCCGTAGCTCCAGTGCCGGTAGTTCACCGGCATCCCGACGCTGGCATAGGCGTCCATCATCTGCTCGGCGGTGATGATCTCGAGCTGGTTGGGGAAGGTGTCCAGGCCATGGCGCTCGGCGGTGTTTCGGATGACCTCGTGGTAACGCTCGACGAGTTCGAAGGTCCAGTCGCTGGGCCCCGGCAGCGGTTCGCTCGCCCGGGCCGTCGCCGGCAGCGGCGCGCGCAGCCGGACGGCCCCGACGCGCCGGTCGCCACTGGCCGGAATCCGCGACGGTTGATGTGCCCGCCGCCGCTCGTACTGGACTTCGTTCATCGTGCCGCTCCTTCCTTCTTGAAGAGATCGCGGAACACCGGATAGATCTGCGACGGCTCGGTGGCCTTGCGCATCGCGAAGTGAGGATGGGTCTCGACGAGATGGGAGTACTCCTCCCAAAGGTTCTGCTCCTCTTCGGCGACCTGCACGTAGGCGAAATAGCGGCACAACGGCAACAGCTGCTCGGCCATCAGCTCGCGGCAGCGCCCCGAGTCGTGGTGCCAGTTGTCACCGTCGCTGGCCTGGGCACCGTAGATGTTCCACTCGGCCGGGTGGTAGCGGGCGCGGATGATCTCCTCCATCAGTACCAGCGCGGAGGACACGACGGTGCCGCCGGTCTCGCGCGCGTGGAAGAAGTTCTCCTCGTCGACCTCCTGCGCCTGGGTGTGGTGGCGGATGAAGACGATGTCGATCTTCTCGTAGTGGCGCGTGAGGAACAGGTAGAGCAGGATGAAGAAACGCTTGGACAGGTCCTTGCGGGCCTCGTCCATCGAGCCCGAGACGTCCATCAGGCAGAACATCACCGCCTTGGCGGTGGGCACCGGCACCCGGATCCGGCTGCGGTAGCGCAGGTCGAGCGGGTCGAGGAAGGGGATGCGTGCGACGCGGGCACGCAAGGCCTCGATCCGCCGCAGCAGTTCCGGGATCTCGCGCTCGGCAGCGATATCGCCATGTCGGGCCGAGTGCTCGAGCACGACCAGTTGCTCCTCGAGCTCCTGAAGTTCGCGCCGCGAGTTCGAGCCCAGCGCGATGCGCCTGCCGATCGCGCCCCGCAGCGAGCGCACCACGTGCAGGTTGTTCGGCGTGCCGTCGCTGGAGAAGCCGGCGCGCTGCGACCGCCACTCGGGCATTTCGGCGAGCTGGGTTCGCACGAGATGCGGCAAGGCCAGGTCCTCGAAGAAGACCTGCATGAACTCCTCCTTGCTGAGCACGAAGCTGAAATCGTCCTCGCCCTCGCCGGTGTCGCTGGCCTGGCCCTTGCCGCCCTTGCCACCCTGGCCGCCCTTGGGCCGCTCGATGCGGTCGCCGCGCACGTAATCGCGATTGCCGGTGTGAACGACATCGCGCACCCCACCCTGGCCGTGGTGGAAGACGGGCTCGGTGAGATCCTTCTTCGGGATGCGCACCTCCTCGCCTCGCTCGAGGTCGCGGATGCTGCGGCCATCGACGGCGCGCTTGACGGCTTCGCGGATCTGCTCCTTGTAGCGCCGGACGAAGCGCTCGCGGTTCCCGATCGACTTGTTCTTGCCCGCGAGTCTGCGATCGATGATCTGCTGCAACATCACACCTCCCCGAAGCGTGCCACGCCCGCCTCCCCCCCGGCGAGACGCCGCCAACGGCCTGGAAGTGCCAGTTCCGCGGCGGCCGCTTGGGTCAGACCAGTGCGCATGCCTTCGGGACCCGGTTCAGCTGCTCTTGCGCACGCGCAGGTACCACTCGCACAACAGCCGCACCTGCTTGGGCGTGTAGCCCTTGGCCACCATGCGGGCGACGAAATCCTCGTGCTTCTTGGCCTCGTCGGCGCTGGCCTTGGCGTTGAAGCTGATCACCGGCAGCAACTCCTCGGTATTTGAGAACATCTTCTTCTCGATCACCGAGCGCAGCTTCTCGTAGCTCGTCCAGACCGGGTTGTTGCCCTGGTTGTTGGCGCGTGCGCGCAGCACGAAGTTGACGATCTCGTTGCGGAAGTCCTTGGGGTTGGCGATTCCCGCGGGTTTCTCGATCTTCTCCAGCTCGGCGTTGAGCGACGAGCGGTCAAACACCTCACCGGTGTCGGTGTCACGGTATTCCTGGTCCTGGATCCAGTAATCGGCATAGGTCACGTAGCGGTCGAAGATGTTCTGGCCATACTCCGAGTAACTCTCCAAGTACGCAGTCTGGATCTCCTTGCCGATGAACTCGGCGTAGCGGGGCGCGAGCTGCTCCTTGATGAACCCGACGTACTTCTGCTCGAGTTCCTGCGCGAACTGCTCGCGCTCGATCTGCTGCTCCAGCACGTACATCAGGTGCACCGGGTTGGCGGCGACCTCCTGGCTGTCGAAGTTGAAGACCTTGGAGAGTATCTTGTAGGCGAAGCGGGTCGAGATGCCGGCCATGCCTTCGTCGACGCCGGCGTAGTCGCGGTACTCCTGGTAGCTCTTGGCGCGCGGGTCGGTGTCCTTGAGGTTCTCGCCGTCGTAGACCTGCATCTTGGAGAACAGCGACGAGTTCTCGTGCTCCTTCAGGCGCGTCAGGATCGCGAACTGGCTCATCATCTTCAGCGTGCCCGGCGCGCACTTGGCCTGCGCCAGGGAGCTGCCGTTGATGAGCTTCTCGTAGATCTTGACCTCTTCGCTGACACGCAGACAGTATGGGACCTTGACGATGTAGATGCGATCGAGGAAGGCCTCGTTGTTCTTGTTGTTGCGGAAGGTCTTCCACTCGCTCTCGTTGCTGTGCGCGAGGATGATGCCGTCGAACGGGATCGCGCCGAAGCCCTCGGTGCCCTTGTAGTTGCCCTCCTGCGTGGCGGTGAGCAGCGGGTGCAGCACCTTGATCGGTGCCTTGAACATCTCGACGAATTCGAGCAGGCCCTGGTTGGCCAGGCACAGGCCCCCCGAGTAGCTGTAGGCGTCGGGGTCGTCCTGGGCGTAGGTCTCGAGCTTGCGGATGTCGACTTTGCCGACCAGCGAGCTGATGTCCTGGTTGTTCTCGTCGCCGGGCTCGGTCTTGCTGATCGCGACTTGCTTGAGCACGCTGGGGTAACGCTTGACGACCTTGAACTTGCGGATGTCGCCGCCGTACTCCTCGAGCCGCTTGACGGCCCAGGGGCTCAGGATGCGGTTCAGGTAGCGCTGCGGGATGCCGTATTCACGTTCCAGGATGGGGCCGTCCTCGAGCAGGTCGAACAGTCCCAGCGGCGACTCGTTGACCGGCGAGCCCTTGATGGCATAGAAGGGCACATGCTGCATCAGCGTCTTGAGCTTCTCGGCGATCGAACTCTTGCCGCCGCCCACCGGCCCCAGCAGGTAGAGGATCTGCTTCTTCTCCTCCAGACCCTGCGCCGCATGCCGGAAGTACGACACCACCTGCTCGATCGAATCCTCCATGCCGTAGAAGTCGGAGAACGCCGGGTAGATCTTGATGACCTTGTTCGCGAAGATGCGCGACAGCCTCGGGTCGTTGCGGGTGTCGACCATCTGCGGCTCGCCGATGGCCTTGAGCATGCGCTCGGCGGCGGTGGCATAGGCCAGCGGGTTGCGCTTGCACTCCTTGAGGTAATCCTCGAGCGAGATTTCCTCTTCGCGGGCGCGCTCGTAGCGGGCGGCAAAGCTTGCGATCACGTCCATCTGGACCTCCTTGGTCGGACACTGCACCGGCACGGCGCACGAGCGCCGCGACGGTGGCTGGGGAAGTTCTGATCGAGTCCCGGCTGTACGGACCCGAGCTCGATCAGAGCTTTCCGGTCAATGGAAGGTGCTCACCTGACTTGCTTGCAGTGACAGCTTCGTCGATGCTAGGCGCAAACAGCCCCAGGAATAAAGCCCACAAATCGGTGCTGTTTATCGAGCGTGTCGACGAGCACGAAAACGATGCACACATCGTCATCAGGCCACAACGCGCGCCACCCAATGCTGCGTTGACAGGCAGGACGCCAAAAGGCCAACCGGCGTGATCTGGATGGAGCCGCGGGGGCGCGCCGAACCACGCGACCGGCGCGGTTCCCTCTCAGCGCTCGGCAATCCCCAGCTTGTCCAGCAGGCCGCTGAGTTCGTCGAGCGAGTCGAACGAAATCACCACCTCGCCCTGCTCGCCGCGCTTGGTCTTGCGATGGATGCGGATCTCGACCCGTGCGGTCAGCGCGTCGGCGAGTTGCTCCTCGAGCCGCACGATGTCGCGGGGTTTGTCCTTCTTCACACGCAGCAGCGGCGCCTGGCGGCCATTGCCCTGGGCGCGGGCGACGAGTCTCTCGGCCTCGCGCACCGACAACTTCTTCGAGCCGATCTCGGTTGCGCAGAGGATCTGGTGGGCCGGGTCCAGCGACAACAATGCCCGCGCATGGCCCATGTCGAGATCGCCGGCCATCAGCATCTGCTGCACCGGCGGCGCCAGGCCGAGCAAACGCAACAGGTTGCTGGCCGCGCTGCGCGAGCGACCCACCGCCTGCGCGGCCTGTTCATGCGTGAGCTTGAACTCACCCACGAGGCGTTGCAGGCCCTGCGCCTCCTCGAGCGGGTTGAGGTCCTCGCGCTGGATGTTCTCGATCAACGACATCACCGCGGCGGCCTCGTCGTTCACGTCCTTGACCAGCACCGGCACCTCGTCCAGGCCGGCCAGGCGGGCAGCCCGCAGTCGACGCTCGCCGGCGATGATCTCGTAGCCACTGGCGCCAACCGGCCGCACCAGGATGGGCTGCATCACGCCCTGGCTCTTGATGCTCTCGGCCAGTTCGTACAACGCGCCTTCGTCCATCCGCGTGCGAGGCTGGTACTTGCCGGTGCGCAGTTGGCTGAGCTTGAGCGAGCGCGGCCGCGCTGCATCGGCGGCCGACGCATCGCTCACCCGTGGCCCCAGCAAGGCTTCGAGGCCCAGCCCCAGGCCCTTGGGTTTCTTGGTCACCATGGCCGGGATTCTCGCCCACGGCGCGGCCCGCTTTGCCTTATCCTCGGGCGATCCGCGCGGCTGGCACGGGGAAAGGTCGGGCATGGGTTTCAAGGTCTTCGTCGATGGCCAGGAGGGCACCACCGGCTTGCGCATCCATGAGGTGCTGGCTCGTCGCGGCGAGATCGAGGTGTTGCGCATCGACCCCGAGCGCCGGAAAGACAGCGCCGAGCGTGCGCGCCTGCTCAACGCCGCCGACGTGGCCTTTCTGTGCCTGCCCGACGCCGCTGCACGCGAGGCGGCGTCCTGGGTGAGCAACTCCGGCACCTGCGTGATCGATGCCAGCACTGCGCATCGCACCGCACCCGGCTGGGTCTTCGGCCTGCCCGAGTTGACCGCCGACCAGCGCCAGCGCATCCGCGCGTCCAAGCGCATCTCGAATCCGGGCTGCCATGCGACGTGCTTCATCCTGCTCATTCGGCCGCTGGTCGATGCCGGGCTGGTGCCCGCCGGGCTGCCGCTGGCGGCGACCTCGATCACCGGCTACTCGGGTGGCGGCAAGAAGATGATCGAGCAGTACCAGGCGGGCGGCGACCCGCGGTTGACGGCACCCCGCCCCTATGGCCTGGCGCTCGCGCACAAGCACATCCCCGAGATGACGACCCATGCGCGATTGAGTGCGCAGCCAGTGTTCATGCCGATCGTCGCAAGCTTCTACAAGGGACTTGCGGTAAGTGTGCCCTTGCACTTCTCGCAGCTCAAGGCGGGCACCGACGGCGCGGCGCTGCATCGCACGCTGGTCGAGCGCTACCAGGGCGAACGCTTCATCCGCGTCATGCCGCTGTCGGACCCGGCCACGCTCGATGAGGGTTACTTCGACGTCCAGGCCTGCAACGACAGCAACCGCTGCGACCTCTTCGTCTTCGCCAATGACCGCCAGGCGCTGCTGATGTCGAGGCTGGACAACCTGGGCAAAGGCGCGAGCGGCGCCGCGGTGCAGGCGATGAACGTGCACCTGGGTCTGGACGAGGCGTCCGGCCTGTAGCACCGCGGCAAGGCACCTCAGTTTGCTTCGGGATCGGCCGCGCGGTAGTGGTAGGCGTAGGCGTCGACGAATCCAAGCCGTCGGTAGATCGCCCGCGCGGGCAGGTTGGCGGCGTCCACCTGTAGGTAAGCGATCCGTGCACCGTGCGCATGGGCGCGTGCGAGCAAGGCCGCGCACAGGCGCCGCGCCAGCCCTTGGCCTCGATGGTCCGGATGGGTGAAGACGTCATACAGGCCCACCAATTCGGCCTCGGTGGCCATCTGGCCGCAGGCGACGATGGCGCCGTCGTCGCGGGAGCGCAGAACCCAGCCCTGGTATGGCACCGGCGACCGCGCCAGACGCTCGGCATGTGCCGCACGCTGGCCTGCCGGGGAGGCGCGCATCGTGCCGACCTGCTCGGCGAAGTCGTCGTGGCTCAGCCGCTCCAGCGCATGGGTGGCATCGATCGCTTCCGGGTGTTGGGGGATCTCGGTCGTGACCATCACCCGGGTGTCGTCGATGCGGTGGAGCCCGCGCCCGGCCAGCCAGTCGTCGAGCGTCGACGGGCGGGTGAAGGGCGTCATTCGGACGTAGAGCGGAAGGCCGGCGTGGCGATAGATGCGCTCGCAACGCTCCATCCGCGCAACGAGCGGCAGGCGGCCGTTGGCAACCGCGTTGATGCAGCGCGAGCGCTTGGCCTTGCCGGGAGAGAAGCGCACCAGCCAGCCGTCCAGCCACAGCTGCTGTGGCGGTGCACTGGCATTGAGCCCTGCGTCCTCGATGCGCGACAGCAGGCGGGTGGTCAAAGCGTGGCGCACGCTCACATCGACTTGATGCGCTCGACCAACTCGCGCGCGAACTCGACATAGGCCTGCGCACCCTTGGACGAGGGGTCGAACACCACGCCGGGCTGCCCGTAACTGGGGGCCTCGGCCAGCCGCACATTGCGAGGAATCACGGCGGTGAACACCTTGTCGCCGAAATGCGCCTTGAGTTGCTCGCTGACTTGCTGTTGCAGCGTGATTCGCGCGTCGAACATCACCCGAAGCAAGCCGATGATCTGAAGATCGCGGTTGAGGTTGGCGTGCACCTGCTTGATCGTGTTGACCAGATCGGACAGCCCTTCGAGCGCGAAGTACTCGCACTGCATCGGCACGATCACTCCGTGCGCGCTGCACAGGCCGTTGAGCGTGAGCAGGTTGAGCGACGGCGGGCAATCGATGAGCACGAACTCGTAATCGGCCTGGACAGTGGCAATCGCCTGCCGAAGCCGCTCGTTGCGATGCTCCAGCGCCACCAGCTCGACTTCGGCGCCGGCCAGCTCGCGGTTGGCACCCAGCACGTCGTAGCCGCCGCGCTCACTGCGCTGCTGTGCTTCGACAATTGATGCCGACTCCAGCAGCACGTCGTAGACCGACAACGCCATGGCGCGCTTGTCGATGCCCGAGCCCATGGTCGCGTTGCCTTGGGGATCGAGGTCGACCACCAGCACGCGCTGGCCGATGCCCGCCAGGCCGGCGGCGAGATTGACCGTGGTGGTCGTCTTGCCAACGCCACCCTTCTGGTTCGCGATGCAGAAGATCTTCGCCATGGCGGAAGTATCGCCGCTGGGATGCGCGGGGCCGTCGCAGGCCGTCTTCAGAGGCGATGGTGCCGCAGCACTGGCGACCAACAGGTGCATGTCACCTGGCACTTCAGGTCATCCGATGTCGCATCCACACAAGGCAACGCTGACCATCCAGACCGGGAACCGCCAGCGGTTCCACGTGAAACACCTCGATCTCCGCCGGCACTGCACCCAGTTCATCGGCGCCTGGCTTGCCTTTCATCGCCACCCACACCCCATCGGGCGCAAGCTGCGCGACCGACAGCGAGACAAAGTCGGCCAAGGACGCAAAGGCGCGTGAAATGATCAGGTCGTGGCCTCGCCCGATCGGCAGGTCCTCCACCCGCGAGTGCTGGACCTCGAGATTGGCCAGACCCAGTTCTGCGCCCACCTGTCGGACGAACGCCACCTTCTTGGCCACGGTGTCGACACAGGTCACCTGCCAGGCCGGCTCGGCGATGGCCAACACCACGCCGGGCAATCCCCCCCCACTGCCGACGTCCAGGATCCGCAGCCCCGTCTCGCCGGAATGGCGACGCAACGGCGGCAACACGGCCAGGCAGTCCAGCAGGTGATGCGTGAACACCTCGCCGGGATCGCTCCGCGCGGTCAGGTTGTAGACACGATTCCAGCGCTGCAGCAGTTGACCGAATCCGAGCAGCTGCTCGGCCTTCGCGTCGGTCAACATCAGCCCGAGTTGTTCGCAGGCCCGCAGCAGTTGCAGGCGTTGCACTGCGCCCGAGGGCCTGCCGTCGGACGCGGTGGCGGCCATCAAGCCGCGTCCAGTCGCGTAGGCTGCGCCTTGGCTGACCCGAAACCCTTGAACCGACTCTTCTTCAGATGCACCAGCAGCAAGGAGATAGCCGCCGGCGTGATGCCCGAAATCCGCGACGCCTGGCCCAGGGTTTCCGGTCGATGGCGGCTGAGTTTCTGTCGGACCTCGATGCTCAAGGCCGTCACCTGCCCGTAGTCCAGGTCGGCGGGCAGGCGCAGGTGTTCGAAGTTCGCCGCGCGTTCCACCTCGTCGGCCTGCTTGCCGATGTAGCCCGCGTACTTGGTCGCAATCTCGACCTGCTCGATCACCGAGCGTGCGCAGACGGATCCCAACTGCCGGACGAGTGTTTCACGTGAAACAACCGAGTCGCCGCGAGCGATCCGATCGACCTCCGCGACCCGATCGAAGTCGATGCCCGGCCGCCGCAGCAAGTCCGACAAGCTGTGCTCGCGGTCGATCGCCTTGCCAAGCAGCCGCTCGGCGTCCGGCGCGGGCAGCAGCCCGGGATGTACCCGGGTCGACTTCAGACGCTCGATCTGCGCGGCGACGGCATCGCGCTTGCGATTGAATGCGCTCCAGCGCGCATCGTCGACCAGGCCAAGCGCCCGCCCCTTGTCGGTCAGGCGCGCGTCGGCGTTGTCCTCTCGCAGCTGCAGGCGGTACTCGGCCCGGCTGGTGAACATCCGGTAGGGCTCGCTCACCCCCTTGGTGACCAAATCGTCGACCAGCACGCCGAGGTAGGCCTCGTTCCTGCCCAGCGTGAACGCCTCCCGACCCTGGGCAAGCAGCGCGGCATTGACGCCGGCATAGAGGCCTTGCGCAGCCGCTTCTTCGTAGCCGGTGGTGCCGTTGATCTGCCCGGCGAAGAACAGGCCAGTGATCGAACGGGTCTCGAAGCTGGTCTTGAGCTCGCGCGGATCGAAGAAGTCGTACTCGATGGCGTAGCCCGGTCGCAGGATGTGGGCGTTCTCCAGCCCCACTATCGAGCGCACCGCGGCCAACTGGATGTCGAACGGCAGCGAGGTCGAGATCCCATTCGGGTAGATCTCATGCGTACTCAAGCCCTCGGGCTCCAGGAAGATCTGGTGCGAGCCCTTGTCCGCGAAGCGGTTGACCTTGTCCTCGATGCTCGGGCAGTAGCGCGGGCCGACGCCTCCGATGACGCCGGTGAACATCGGGCTGCGGTCGAAGCCCGAGCGGATGATCTCGTGGGTGCGTTCGTTGGTGTGGGTGATCCAGCAGGACACCTGCCTCGGGTGTTGCGAGGCCTCGCCCATGAAGCTGAAGACGGGCACCGGGTCGAGATCGCCTGGCTGCTCGGTCAGGCGAGCGAAGTCGATGCTACGCCCATCCAGGCGGGGCGGAGTGCCCGTCTTGAGCCGCCCCTGGGGCAGCTTCAGCTCCTTGAGCCGAGCCGACAGGCTGATCGCCGGCGGGTCACCCGCGCGGCCTGCGGCGTGATGTTGCAGGCCGACATGAACGCGCCCATCGAGGAAAGTCCCCGCCGTCAGGACCACCGCCTTGGCGCGAAAGCGCACGCCCACTTGCACGACGACGCCGACCACCCGGTCGCCATCGAGGATCAGGTCGTCGACCGCTTGCTGGAAGAGCCACAGCCCGGCCTGGTTCTCCAGGCGGCGCCGAATGGCAGCCTTGTAGAGGATGCGGTCGGCCTGCGCGCGCGTGGCCCGTACGGCCGGCCCCTTCGAGGAGTTGAGAATCCGGAACTGAATCCCCGCTTCGTCGGTGGCCGCGGCCATCGCGCCTCCGAGCGCGTCGACTTCCTTGACCAGATGACCCTTGCCGATGCCGCCGATCGACGGGTTGCAACTCATCTGCCCCAAGGTCTCGATGTTGTGGCTGAGCAACAGGGTGGCGCAGCCCATCCGGGCGGCGGCCAAGGCCGCTTCGGTGCCGGCATGGCCACCACCGACGACGATGACGTCGAATTGCTGGGGATGAAACACGAGGTGGCCGTCAACCAGTGGGCGCCAGTTGAAGCGCGAGGTTCGGCTTCATTGTACGAACCCCACTGCTATCGCATGGAGCGATGAGCCATGCTCCCGCCAGATGCCAGCTCCGTGGGGTGCCTGCGCGCGCTGCAGCGATCTCGCGCACTGCAAGCCGCACGACCCATCACTCCGGCGGCGAAGCATTCAGATGCCCGGCACGCCCATGTCTCAACATTGACAACCCGCAGCTCGAGCCGACCTCAAATCCGACGCCAAGCCGGGATCGACGCCGGTCGCGGGTCCAAAGCCACCATCAATGCGAGGTCGCTGGTCTTCTCAGTAACCTTCCGTCGTTCGTGGGAAAACCCCCACCGCAAGACCAAGTCCGCTGCCCAGCGAATCTCACCCCCAAGGACCACCCCTCGGAAGTTCGGCGGTGTTGCCATAGGCGATGACCTGGGTGACCATGTTGCTGCTCCATCTGGCTGTGAGACACCCCCTCAAACTAGGGGGTAGCCACATTGGAGCAGCGGCGCAGAAATTAACAAACTCCGAGTTTTTGGAGCTTGACAGCGCTATCCATTCATGCTAGCCAATTACAGGAGTCCGAGGCGAATCGCCTTTGCAACGGCTTGATGCTTGGTGATGCAGTCCAGTTTGGACATCGCATTCTTCAAGTGAAAGACCACCGTGTGTTCGCTGATTCCCAGAATCTGACCGGCAACCCACGCGCTCTTGCCTTCCATCGTCCATGATAGGACGTCCAACTCACGCGGCGTCAGCTCTATGGCACCCACGGTGTCGTCTGCCGAAGGCGTGATCAGTCGCACGGCGGATTCCTGCGCGTAGACGGCCATCAACTGAAGGTCGGCGACGACCCGAGTCAGGCTGGAAGGCTTCCGAGGCAAGGGGCTGTCACGATCGACACCGAGCAAGAAGTGCCGGCCGCCCGGAAGGTGCAGGGCCATGGCGATGCCGGTCCTGAATCCGAAACGGGCCTGTTCCTCCCAGAGGTCGCCCGCCCCGTCACCGACATAGGTCGATTGGTCCCACGTGATGGGCACGCTGAGACGTTTGAGTCGCCTGAGCACCGGATCGCGCTTCGAACTGTCCGGCGCTGAGTAGATCTCCTCGAAGCCCTGGGGCAGGTTTGCAATCGACAAGAAGGCGGATTCGCCCTTCGGTCGATCGATGACCACGATCGCCGAAACCGTCGCAAAGCCCAGTTTGTGAGTGAACGACACCAACGACGCCTTCAAGTCGTCGGTGGTCTGTGCATTCGCTACCGAGGAATATTCCTCATTGATCATCGCTGTGCTGGCAACGGGACCTATCAGGTCTGGCAGGTTGACCGATGTTCCTATCAGCCGGAAGAATGCCCCACTTCTTTCAACGTTAGAGCGAGGTGACGCACATGAAGCCCTGGGTGATCCCGAGTTTGCCGCAAGTCCGGGTGGATCTTGACAATTATGCGGCCATGGACTTTGTTCATCTAAGCACGGATATGGGCTATTCGGACCCTTCGGACCCCCCTAGAAGTGGACACGCGGTCTGGGTATCGGCCGACGATGCGACGCCGGCGGCGATTGCGTGGGAATGGACCATCCTCAGTCACGGTGCGGTGGCGATTCGCGATCCGATGACCGTGATTTCGAACCTGCGCTTCGCGCTGGACGATGCCAATGTGCTTGACAGCACGCAATCCGCGCCGCACCTGAATCGCCTCATTCACGATCTGCCCTGGCAATCGCATGCCCTGCGCGCGTTTCGCAGACAGCGCCACGGCATGACGAATGCGGGCCGCGCGATCCCGACGAGGCCCTGGGCCGGCACCGGTCACCGCCTGCCGGCCGGCACGATGGCATAAGTCACGGTCGAGGCCCGATCGCCTGGTCGGACGGCTCGGTCGGCGGGCGGGGCCGGTCGCGGCCCTCCACGCTCATATCGTCCGTTGCTTACCGGACGGCGGCGCCGCGCAATCGCCGGGCAACGAATCCCAGGCACAGCAAGGTCAAGCCGGTCGCCACGGCCAGCGGCAGCAGTGCTTCGGTCGCGTGCAATGGCTCGCCCTTGAGCACCCTGCCCATCAGGCCGATCTGCGCCAGTGCCGGCACCCACAGGTGCCAGGGTCGCTCGCCTTCCTGGCTGAACACCGTGGCCAGTGGCAACAGCGAGACCGCCAGGATCACCACCGTGCTGTTGGCCTGCGCCTCCTTGAAGCTCTTGCAGCGGATGGCCACCGCCATCAGCAACGCTGAAAGCGCCGCCGCAAGAGGCAACAGCAGGGCGAGGAACAGAGCCGCCTCGCGAGGCCCGAACTGGAAGACCGCGGCCAGCGTCTCGCCGCGCACCAGCCACTGCGCCGGCAGGAAGCTCAGGCAGGACAGCACCGCGACCAGCATCGCCACCGCCGACACCGCCCCCCACTTGCCCAGCACCAGCGCGGCCATCGGGGCCGGATTCATCAGCAGCGGCTCCAGCGACCCACGCTCGCGCTCGCCAGCGGTGGTGTCGAGCGCGGCATGGAGCGCGCCGTAGAGCACCGCCATCAGCACGAAGAAGGGAAGCAGCGATGTCAGCTGGGCCGCGCGCGCGCGCGCATCGCCCAGGTCGCGCTCCTGCACCTGCACCGCCTGGAGCAGACCTGGCGCGACGCCCCTGAGCGCCAGTCGCAGGCTGGCCTGCTCCTGGTTGAAGCCCTGCAGCAGGCCGGCCAGTCGCCCGATGCCGCCTTGCGCGCGCGTGTTGGCGCTCGCGCTGACCAGCTCGACCACCGGAGCCAGCCCCTGGGCCAGGTCGGTCTCGAAGTTGGGCGGAACGACCATCACCGGGTCGCCACGCTCTCGCGACACGAGCTGTCGCTCGTAGTCGGCCGGGGCGGTCTTGATCGCGTAGGTCTGGCGCTCGAGGTAATTGCGCAGCGTTGGCGCGTGCTCGATGCCGACAGCGTGGACCTCGCGCACGTCGGCGCGCTGCTCCAGGCTCGCCACCAGCACCGACAGCGCGATCAGGACGACCGGTCCCACCGCGACCGATGACAGCACGACGACCAGCAGCGTGCGCCGGTCGCGCAGCGCGTCGAGCAGCTCCTTGACGAACACGATCCAGGCCGGCCTCACGCCCATCTCCTTGCCGCCGGACGCACCCCGACCCGTCGGCCCGCCGGGCCCCGATCAGCGGTGGCTCTGGCGCTCATGCCTCCGCCTCGCCGTAGGCCAGCTGCACGAAGCAGGCCTCGAAGTCCCTTTGCCCGGTGCGCTCGAGGAGTTCTGCCACCGTTCCCTGTGCAACCTGGCGACCCTTTGCCATCACCACCACCTGGTCGCACAGGCGCTCGACCTCCTGCATGATGTGGGTGGAGAAGACGATGCACTTGCGATGCTCGTCGCGCAGCCGGCGCAGCGTCTCGCGCAGCGAGCGGGTGGCCAGCACGTCGAGACCGTTGGTCGGCTCGTCGAGGACCACGTGCGACGGATCGTGCACCAGCGCCCTGGCCAGCGCGGTCTTCATGCGCTCGCCCTGGCTGAAGCCCTCGGTGCGGCGATCCAGCAAGGGCCCCATGTCGAGCGTGCGGGCCAGCACCTCTGCGCGCGCAGCGGCGGCGGCGGCGCCGAGTCCCTGAAGCTGGCCGTAGTAGACGATGTTCTCGCGCGCCGTCAGGCGCGGATACAGCCCCCGCGCATCCGACAGCACGCCCAGCCGCGCCAACGCCAATCGCGGCTGGGCTGCCACGTCGATGCCGTCGACGGTGATGCGGCCGGCGTCGGGCGTGACCAGTGCAGCCACCATCCGCAGGGTCGTCGTCTTGCCGGCGCCGTTGGGGCCGAGCAGGCCGGTGATGCAACCATCGGTGGCGCGAAAGCTCAGCCCCTGCACTGCGACGACGGCCTGCGCGTGCCGCCCACCGCCCTGGACGAAGCGCTTGGCCAGATCGGTGATCTCGATCACGGCCGGGACGCCGGAGCCGACGAGAGGGGCACGAAGGCCGGCGGCCGCGGAATCGCGGCCACGCAGGAGGCGTCGACCTTAAGCGCCTCGTTGTCGGTGGCCGCGTCGATGAAGCGCAGCACGACGTCGCGCATGCAGCCCAGGGCCAGCACGCCATGGCCGGCCTCGGCCACCGTGACGTGTCGGGCCTGCGCGCCCAGCGCTTGAACGACGCGCTCGCCATGACGCGGCGGCGTCGCCGGATCGACACCGCCGGAGAGCACCAGCGTCGCCCGCTGCGCCGGGACCAGCCCGTAGAACTCCGCCGGCGGCCGCCCCGCCGGCCAGTCGGCACAGATCCGCCGGTACAGCTGGGCCTGGTGGGTGCCGAAGTCCGGCCCCGGAACCTCCAGCGATTGCTCCAGCCGCGGCGCGTCCTCGGCACAGACCACCGAGAAGTGCATGCCGGTGGCCAATGTGCCGGTCGTCGCACCCATCGCCCGGCCCAATGCCAGCAGCGGCCCGAAGTGTCCCTGCGCGGCCTCGGCCAGCGCCGCCGGCAGGCCGGCGGCCAACGCCGGCGCATACAGCGGTGCCCGCACTGCCCCCAGCAACAGCCCTCGGTCGAGGGTGATGCGCTCCTCGCGGCCGGTCAGCGGGTGGGCCAGCGTGGCCGTCATCGGCAGCTTGGCCAGCAGCTGCCGCCACTGGTCGCGCAATTGCGGATACCGCGTGCGGCAGGTGGCATCGGACTCACAGCCGGCGATCGCTGCGTCCAGCGCGGCCTGGCTGTCCGGCGAGAACGAGGCCGGCAACACCATGTCCGGCGGCGCCACGCCGTCGAGCACCGCGCGCCGCACCCGCAGGGGAAAGCGGCGCTGGTACTCGAGCACCACCCGCGTGCCGTAGGACGCACCGATCGCGTTGATGCGCTCCACGCCGAGCGCGGCGCGCACCGCGTCGATGTCGTCCACCGCGATGCTGGTGGTGTACTGGCGCAGGTCGCCGTGCGCGAGCCGCTGCAGCGCGACGGCGCAGTCGCGGATGCGTTGCATGCGGCGCGCCTCGTCGGCCGATTCGGCCAGCGGTTGCAGCAGCGAGCGCTCGTCGTCGTCGGCGCACTTCAAGGGCGCGCTGCGGCCGGTGCCCCGTTGGTCGACGAATACCAGGTCACGACGATTCGCGATTCGCGCGAAACGCCGGGACATCGGGCCGGCGAGGTCGATCGCACTCTGCCCCGGGCCGCCGGCGAAGAAGAACACCGGGTCGTGGGCTTTGCGCCGCGCCAGCGCCGGCAGCAGCGCGAAGTGCACCTCGATCCGCGCCCCCTGCGGCCGGGCCGGATCCAGCGGCCTCGACACCTGGCCGCAGCGCAGCTCGTTGGCCACGCCTTTGACGCGGCAGGGCGCCAGTTCGAGCGCCGCCTCCACGGCGCTCGCCGTGGCCGGCAGCACCGCGCAGCCCAGCACCAGCGCGAGCCGGGCGGGCATGCGGCTCGAGGCAGCGCGCATCCGCTTCAGGCGGCGAGCATGCGCGCCAGCTCACCGCTGTCGATCAGCCTGCGCAGGTCGCTGGCACCGCCGATCAACGTTCCCTTGACGAACACCATCGGGAAGGTCGGCCAGCCGGTCCACATCTTCAACGCATTGCGCCGTCGCCACTGGCCCAGATAACTTCCATAGTCGAGGTCGTGGTGGGCGATGCCGGCGGCGTCGAGCGCGCGGCGCGCCTGGCGCGGGAACGGATTCCCCGCCATGCCCACCACCACCACCGGATGGCGCGCGATGGCCGTCTGGACCTGCTGCACGATGTCGGCGTGCAGCGCGGCAATGTGCGAGCGGATCGCGGGATGGATCTGGTCTTCGGCAAGAATCGGTCGCGTCATGGTGTAGGTGAGGATGGAACCAGCCCGCAGGATACTGCGCCCGCTCACGCAGCGAACTCGGGCTCCCGACCGAACAAGCCGCAGTGCCTCGCATGGGTATGGCCGGCGCGCTATCGTGGCCCGCCCAACTTTGTTCAGGACACCTCCCCATGAAGCTCTACTACAGCCCTGGCGCCTGCTCGCTCAGCCCGCACATCGTGCTGCACGAGGCCGGCCTGCCCTTCGATGCCGTGCTGGCGAGCACCAAGACGCACAAGCTGCAGGATGGCACCGACTACTACACGATCAATCCGAAGGGCTACGTGCCGCTGCTCGAGCTCGACGACGGCCAGCGCCTGTCCGAAGGCCCGGCGATCGTGCAGTACATCGCCGACCTCGTGCCCTCGCGCCACTTGGCGCCGGCCGCAGGCACGATGGCGCGCTATCGGTTGATGGAGTGGCTCAACTTCATCTCGACCGAGATCCACAAGAGCTTCACGCCGTTGTTCACGCCCGGCATGCCCGAGGAGGCCAAGGCGATCTACCGCGAGCGGCTGCTGGGCCGCTTCAAGTTCGTCGACGAGCGGCTGGAGGGCAAGTCCTACTTGATGGGCGAGGATTTCACGGTCGCCGACGCCTACCTGTTCACCGTCGCCAGCTGGGGCAAGCATGTCGGGGTCGAGCTCGGCGGACTCGCCCGGCTGCAGGCCTTCATGGCGCGCATGGCGGCGCGCCCGGCGGTGCAGGCGGCCATGCGGGCCGAGGGGCTGCTGAAGTAGCGGTTCAGGCCGGCCGGGGTGCCAGGCCGCGGGCAATCGTGTCGCAGGTGGAGCGCTGGGCATCGGCGGTGTCGAGCCGCCCGCAGACTCCCTCGAGTTGCCGGCGCAGGCGTTCCAGCGATGCTGCGTACTTGCCGTCGGCGTTCCAGCCGGCGAGCTTGCCACCCACCCGCTGCAGCGAGCGGGCGCTGCGCTCGTAGAACGCGGCCCGGTCCTGGCCGGCCTCGGTGATCAACTGAGCGACCGCCTTCTCGATGCGCGGCGCATCCTGGGGTGCCAGCTCGACCAACGCGCTGACATAGCCCGCGCCCCACTGCAAGCGAGTCGCCGGTCCCTCGCTGGTTTCGAAGGCCTGTTGGTACCAGCGCAGTGCCTCGTCCGTGCGGCCGAGCTTGCGCGCATTGCCGCCCAGCTGGCTCATCAGGTAGTAGGGTGAACGACTCCTGGCCAGGTTGGCCCGCAGCAGCGCGTCGCTGTCGGCCCACAGCCCGGCCTGGCCGAGCAGGTGTGCGGCCGAGGTGATCACCGCCTGGCGTTCGTAGCCGTCGGTGATCTCGCGGTCGGCGCGCTGCGCGTGCTCGCGCACCTCCTTGACAAGCGCGGCGTCGAGCTTGGGTTGGCGCTGCTCCTTGCCCTGGTCGAGCCGGGCCAGCTCGACCCGACCCATCAGGGCCGACAGGCGATCGGCACGCGACAGGCTGGCATCGGCCTCGAGCCGCCGCAGCGCGGCATCGAAGGCCGCTGCCATCGCGCGGCGATCGGGCCCCGCCTCGGGTACCAGCGCGCGGGTGATCTCGGGCGCGAAATTGACCAGCGAATCCATCTGCGCGCGCACCACCGCCGGATCGGCGAGCAGCTTGCGCACCCGCTGGCGCAATCCGGCATCGGCCTTGAGCCCCTTGCCCTCGTCGCTGGCGGCCAGCGCGCGCAGCAGCAGACGGGCCGAAGATTCGGCCTGAGCCGGCGGGCAGTTGGCGGCCAGTTGCGCCAGCAGCCCCGGACGGTCGGCCTCGCTGACCAACTGGTCCTGGTCGGTGTCCCAGGAGTACAGCGCGAGTGCGCGCCAATCGTTCGCATCGAGCGTCTTGCCCGCCCGCGCATCGGCCAGCAAGGCCTTCACCGGCCGGCCGCCGGATTGCGCGCGTTGCAGCATGGCGATCACCTGCGGTGCATCGGCCTCGCCCGGCAGCCGGGTGATCTCGGCACCGTCGGCAGCCATCAGGATCATCGTCGGATAGCCGCGCACCTTGAAGCGCGCGCCCAGCTTCTGCGCTCCGGGCAGATCGCCGTCGATGTTGACCGCCACCACCGCCTTCGAGCGCTCGATGAAATCCCGGCGATTGAACAGCGTGGCCTTGAGCTGGTTGCACGGCGGGCACCATTTGGCGCCCCAGTACAGCAGCACCGGCTTGCCCTCGGCCTTGGCCTGTGCAAAGGCGCGCTCGACATCGGCATCGGCGGCGGCGGCGAGCCACGCCACCTGGCTGCTGGAGGGATCGGCCGCCCACGACGGCGCGGCCATCGCAGCCAGACCCGTCATCACGGCGATCGCGGCCAGGCTTCGTCGCATGGTGGGGCTCCTCGAATCGGTCGGAAGGCGATATTGTGCGACCAAGCCCGACCGCCCCGCCGACGCGATGGACACCACCGATCTGATCTGGCTGACCCACGAGCAGCCCTCCAAGTCCGAACTCCAGGCGATCGACTCCGGCCTGGAGCAGTTCAACCTGGCGGCCGCACCGATCGCCTCCGACGTCCGGCCCCTGGCCTGCACCGTGCATCGGGGCGCCCGGCTGCTGGGCGGCGTGCTCGGCCGCACCTGGGGCGAGTGCGCAGAGTTGCAACAGCTGTGGGTCGAAGCGGCCAGCCGCCGCCAGGGCCTGGGCGCGCACCTGGTACGCGAGTTCGAGGCCAGTGCAGCCAGGCGCGGCGCGCGACGCATCTACCTCGACACCTTCAGCTTCCAGTCGCCGCAGTTCTACGCCGCGCTGGGCTACCAGGTGGTGCTCGAGATCGCCGGCTACACCCGCGGCATCCGCAAGCTCACGATGCTGCGCGAGCTGTCGCCAGCAGCATCCTCGGGGACGCCGGCTGGTTCGTGAAGCCGGCTCTCAGCCCTCGTCGGCAGGTGGCGCGCCGAGCCGCGCCTGCTGGTCGTCGTCCACCAACGTCGGTGCCGCCCGGGCCAGCGCCATCCACACGGCGAACGGCAGCCTGTGGGCGCGCCGGGGCGCCGGGCGCGCCACCTCGAGCATCGCCTCGCGGGCGATCATCACACCGAAGGCTGGCGGGATCTCGTCGGCGGCGCCGATCCCTGCGCGCAGCACATACCAGCATTGGCTGCACAGTTGCAGATAGGCCCGGCCCTTGTCGGAGCGCCGCAGATCGGCCAACAGGTCCGAGCGCCGCACCTTGACCTCGTGCACCACCGGCTCGACATGATCTTCCACCGTCGTATGCCGGATCGAGAACACATCGGGCATCGCCAGCACCCAAGAGGCCGCGTCGCCCTCACCGATCCTGGCCCGTAACGACAGGCCGCGCCACACCACGCGGCCGGCACGCTGCATCTCGCAGGCCACCCGGTCCACCAGCGCCTCGTGGCCATCGCGCGCCGCGCGGTTGCGCTGCAGCGTGGCCGCCAGCGTCGCGATGCCGGCATCGGTGACGCGCAGAGTTTCGCGGCCCTCGCCGTCGCGACATCGCTCCAGCAGCCCGGCGGCCAGCAGTTCGACCTCGATCAGGTCCTGAAACGGCCAGCCGGCCGAGCGCCAGACCTCGCGCAAGCGGCGGCGATGTGCGGTGCCGATGCCGACGTCCGGACGCATCACCACCAACTCCGGCTGCCCTGCGCGCTGAGGGCGTCAGCCTGCCGCTGCGGTGCGCTCGCCCGTCACCCGCGCCACCTGCACCGGGCGCGCCAGGCCCTTGAGCGTCAACTCGCCGGCCGGCTCGAGCGCAAAACCCTCGCCCAGGGCCGCCACCACCCGCGGCGCGGCCAGGATCTCGCCGCCTTCGGCCTGGCCGCACAGGCGCGCGGCGAGGTTGGTGACGTTGCCGATCGCGCCGTAGTCGATGCGGCCCTCGAAGCCGATCGCGCCGATGGTGGCGAAGCCCATCGCCACGCCGATGCCCAGCTGCAGCTCGTAGCCGCGGCGCCTCCAGCCCTGTGCAAGCACGGCGGTGCGTTGCTGCATCTGCAAGGCCATGCGCACCGCACGCGCTGCCGGGTCGGGCACCGGCGCGGGGTCGTTGAAGAACACCATGATGCCGTCCCCGGTGAAGCGCTCGAGCGTGCCCTCGTGGGCCAGGATCAGCTCGCCCATCGCGGCGTGGAACTCGCGCAGCACGCCCATCACCTCTTCGGGGTCGGCGGTCTCGGTGAATGCGGTGAAACCGCGCAGGTCCAGGAAGACGACGGCGATCTCGCGCCGGTGGCTCTTCAGCGGATCGTCCGCGCCGCCGCCGACGATGGCCTCGGCCAGCGCCGGCGAGAAGAAGCGCTTCAGACGCGACATGCGCTCGATCTGCGCCACGCCCTCGGCCACCCGTTGCTCGAGCGTGCGGTTCCAGTCGGCCAGCTCGACCTTCTGCCGCTGCACCTCGTCGTACAGGTGCTTGATGCGCAGCAGCGAGCGCACCCGCGCCATCAGCTCGGGCTGCTGGATCGGCTTGCCGAGGAAGTCGTCGGCTCCCGCCTCGAGGCCGTTGACACGCTCCTTGGCCGGGTCGAGCGCAGTCACCAGCACGATCGGCAGCATCGCGTGCGCGGGGTCCGCACGCAGCGCGCGGCAGACGTCGTAGCCGCTCAGTCCCGGCATCATCACGTCGAGCAGCACGAGATCGGGCGCGTCGGCGGCGATCGCCGCCAGCGCCTCCTCGCCCGAGGCTGCGGTGCTGACGCGATAGCCCTTCACCGCCAGCACGTCGGCCAGCAGCTTGACGTTCTTGGGCACGTCGTCGACGACGAGGACGTGGGCGCTCATCGCATCCTCTCGCGTCGTGCAGTGCTCATTTGACCCGCCCGTCCTCCAGGAAGCGCTGCACCGTGGCCAGGAAGGGCTTGAGTGAAATCGGCTTGGTGACGTAGGCATCGAAGCCGGAGCTGACGATCTTGTGCTGGTCCTCCGGCATCACCGAAGCCGACACCGCCAGCACCGGCACCGCATCGAGCGCGGCGACCTCGCGGATCCGGTTGAGCGCGGTGATGCCATCGATGTCAGGCAACTGGATGTCCATCAGCACCAAGTCGGGCTGGTGCTCGATCGCCAGCCGCACGCCATCCTCGCCACTGGCTGCCTCCAGCGTCTGGTGGCCCTTGTGCTGCAGGATGTCGCGCACCAGCTTCATGTTCTTCTCGTTGTCTTCGACGATCAGGATGGTGCTCATCGGGGCCTCCGGCGGGGTGCGAACCAAGGGATGTCCGGGCCGGGCGTCGATCGGAGGTGCCTCATTGGACGGCCTCCAGTGCCAGCAGTGGCAAGGTGAACGTGAAGGTCGAGCCCCGGCCCGGCTGGCTGTCCAGGCGGATCGCGCCACCGTGCAGCTCGACGAAGCGCTTGGCCAGCGCCAGCCCCAGGCCGGTGCCTTCGGCCTTGCGCAGGTAGTCGCCACTGGCCTGGCGGAACTCCTCGAACACCAGCGCCTGCTGGTCGGCGGCGATGCCCACGCCGGTGTCGGTCACGCTGACCTCGGCCGAGGGCTTGCCGGCCTCGTCGATGCGCCGCGCGCCCAGCGTCACGGAGCCACCGGTGGGCGTGAACTTCACCGCGTTGGACAGCAGGTTCACCACCACCTGCTTGACCTTGCGCGCATCGGCCACCCACTCCTCGAGTCCGTCGTCGACCTGCAGCGACAGCGTCAGGCCGTTGCGCGAGGCGCGCTCGCGCACCAGCGTCAGCGAGTTGTCCAGCAGCAGCCCGAGGTCGAAGCAGCTGGGCTCGAGCTCCATGCGGCCGGCCTCGATCTTCGACAGGTCGAGCACGTCGTTGATGAGGCTGAGCAGGTGCTGGCCCGACGAATGGATGTCCTGCAGGTACTCCATCTGCTTGTCGTTGACCTCGCCGAACATCTGTTCGGTCAGCACTTCGGAGAAGCCGATGATCGCGTTCAGCGGCGTGCGCAGCTCATGGCTCATGTTGGCCAGGAACTCCGACTTGTGGCGGTTGGCCACCTCGAGCTGGCGGCTCTTGTCCTGGATCTCGTGGAACAGGCGCGCATTCTGGATCGCGATCACCGCTTGGTCGGCGAAGGTCTTGAGCAGGCCGATCTCCTTGTCCGTAAAAGGCGCAGGTGGCAGGCGCGAGACGTAGATCGCCCCGACGCCGCGGTCTTCCCAGATCATCGGCGCGAACAGCTGCGAGAAGTTGCCGCCGCTGCGCGCCAGTTGTCGAAGCACGTCCGGCACATCGTCGCCATGCAGCGCATCGGCATACTGGACGACTCGGCGATCGCGGATGACGGTACCGGTCGGACCGCCGGCCAGCGGCCGGGGCAGCGCCCTTTCGATCGCCTCCCGGGCCGGACCGAGATGGATGCCGCTGTGCACCAGACCATCGTCACCGAGCAGCGTGATGCCCTGCTCATTGCTCTGGAACAGCCGCTGACAGCTATGCATGATCTTCTCGAACACCGGCCGCGTGTCGGCCACCGAACCGCTGATGACCTGCAGCACCTCGGCGGTGGCGGTCTGCTGCTCGAGCGCCTCCCTGGTCTCGTTGAACAGGCGCGCGTTCTGGATCGCGATCACCGACTGGTCGGCGAATGTCCTGAGCAGTGCGATGTCCTTGTCGGTGAACGCCCGCGGCTGTGCTCGGGCCACGTAGATCGAGCCCACGCCCTGGCCCTCCCACAGCATCGGCGCCATCAGCACCGTTCGTGCGCCCAAACGCTGGCACATCTCGCGCAGCGTATCCGGCACGTCGGTGTCGGTCGTCACGTCCACGAAGTGCAAGACCCGCCGCTCGCGGATCGCCAGCGCGGTCGCGCTGTTGGCTATGGGTCTCGCGACATCGGACTGGCGGCGTTCGCCGGCCGGCCCCAGCACCGCGCCGAGACGAAGCTGGCCGTCATCGCCGACGAGCACAATACCGAGCTCGTCGCCTGCAAACAGCTGCCGGCAGCTGCGCAGGATCTTGTCGAACACCGGCTGCGCATCGGACACCGAGTTGCTGATGACCTGCAGGATCTCCGCAGTCGCGGTCTGGTGGTCGAGTGCCTCGCTCAGCTCGCGCGTACGTTCCTCGACCTTGCGCTCCAGTCCGGCATACGATTCGCGCAACTGCGCCGACATGCGGTTGAACTGGTCGGCCAGGCCTTCGAGCTCGTCGCCGGTCTTGATCTCGATCTGCTGCTCCAGATCGCCCTCGCCGATGCGGCGCGCGCCTTCGTCGAGCGTGCGGATCGGACGCACCATGCTGCGCGCCAGTGCCGAAGCCGCCAGTGCCGAAATTGCCAGGCCGGCGAGCAGCAGTGCCACCGTGCGCAGGATCGACGCGTTGAGCTTCGCATAGACCTCGGCCACCGGCTGCTCGACGAAGACGCGCCAGTCGAGCGCGGCGATCGGCGCCACGGCCGTCAGCACGCGCGTGCCGGCGAGGTCGTGCGACACCATCGCCGGCTCGTCAGCCTTGTTCACACTGACCGCCGCCTTCACATGGTCGAGCTTGCCCAGGCTGGTCTTGCGCAGCACCAGCCCGATGTCGGGGTCGGCGATCAGGTTGCCCGTGGCGTCGACCACATAGGCCTTGCCCTTGCCGCCGATCTTGATGCGCGAGACCACGTCCCAGATGAACTTCAGGTTCACCTCCGCCACCGTCACTGGGCCCTTGTCGCCGCCCGAGCGGATGGCCACCGTCATGTAGGGCTCGGTCTCCTTGCGGAAGTACACCGGCCCGTACCAGGGCTGGCCGCGCTTGGCGTTGATGAACGCGCTCTCGCTCGAGCGGTCGCGCGCCGAGCCGGTGACATCCATGCCCAGGCGCGAGACGGCGTTGCGCTCCTTGCCCTCGGCGTCGAGCAGCGCGATGTCGGTGACCTCGGGCGCCTGGCGCAACAGCTTGAGGAACTCCACGCGCCGCATCTCGACATCGCCGGCATCGAGTTGCGGCAGTGCGGCGTAGGCCAGCTGCTGCGAGATCTGCTTGACGTACTGCTCGATGCGCGAGGCCGCGGCCACCGCCTTCTCGTACTGCAGGCTGGCCAGCGCCGCTTTGTTTTCCTGATAGGAGAAGTACAGACCCACACCGCCCGAGGCCAGCAGCGCCACCGTCACCAGCGACATGATCAGCAGCAGGTACTTGCGGAACAGCCGGCCGCGGTGGGTCTCGCGCGGCACAGCCAATCCCGGCCGCGCGGCCGCGGCAGCGCCGGCGTCGGCGCCGGCGGCAGGGCCGGTCACGGTTGGCGAGGCGTCGGCGGAACTCATGGCGCTCATTGGATCACTTCGTCGGCGCGCAGCAGCAGCGATTGCGGGATCGTCAGACCCAGCGCCTTGGCGGTCTTCAGATTGATGACCAGCTCGAACTTGGTCGGTTGCTCCACCGGGAGATCGGCGGGCTTGGCGCCCCTGAGGATCTTGTCGACGTAGGCTGCAGCGTGGCGCCAGATGTCGCTGAGATCCACGCCGTAGGACATCAACCCTCCGGCCTCGACGAATGACCGGAATTCGTAGATGGCGGGTAGCCGGTACCTGGCGGCCAGTTCCACGACTCGGCGGGCCTGCACGAAGAGCGTCGGCGACGCCGGCACGAAGATGGCGCCGGCCTGCGCGTCAGTTGCCGCCTTGAAGGCAGCTTCGATTTGGCCAGCTTTTCGATTCTCGAGCACCAGCAGCCTCCACCCACGC